>AUXO010512071.1_pt1 | contig 12061 bp, 6 predicted proteins | sample 768731 | NCBI WGS metagenome assembly AUXO01 (sample SAMN02715735, study PRJNA202380) | gut metagenome | biome: sheep rumen | host: Ovis aries | place: New Zealand: Palmerston North | reverse complement strand
TAAAGAAAATATGGATTTATTAGGTTTTTTAACATATTTAGATACAATTATATCTAAGAATGATCCATATATTCATGTTTATATTAGTAATAATTCTAAAATAAATAATGATAATGATTTTGTAAAAATTGAAGTCGATAATTCTATTTATCGAGGTATGAATATTATATATAAGGGAAAATTATACGATTATAGTTTGAGATAGAATAAAAAGGAGCATAAATTATGGCAAGTCAAATCGAAGAGAAGGTTAATCAAAGAATTGATGACATTAATAATAATAGTAATGTTTATGATGTTGGTAAAGTTATTGAAATTAGAGATTTTATTGTTAATGTTAGTGGTTTAAATAATGTTAAATTTTATGAGAAAGTTACTATTGAAAATAAAGCATTTGGATATGTAAATCAGATAAATAATAATAGTGTATCTGTTGCGTTATTAAAGATTGATTCACCTATTAATGTTGGAGATGTTGTTGAAAGTACTGGTGAAATTTATAATGGTCAATATTCTAAAGAGTCAATTGGTAGAATTATTGACATTTTTGGCGTTGATAAATTAACTAATAAAAAATTCTCAAATTTGATTGATGTTCCTATTGAAAGAAAAACAATTCCTATCATGGATAGGACTAGTGTAAATAGACCTTTATATACTGGAATTACTGGTATAGATTTAATGTATCCTATTGGTAAAGGACAAAGACAATTAATAATAGGAGATAAGAGAACTGGTAAAACACAATTATGCTTAGATACTATTGTTAATCAAAAGAATAATAATGTAATGTGTTTTTATGTAGCTATTGGTAAAACTAAGAAAGAAGTAAAAACCATTTATAATGAATTGTTGAAGCATGGAGCTTTAGATTATACGACTATTATTACTGCTTTCAATGATGAATTACCTCCAGTATTATCTTTAATTCCATATTTTGCGGCAAGTATTGCGGAAGATTATATGATGGAAGGTTATGATGTGTTACTTTGTATTGATGACCTTAAAAGACATGCTGAAGCGTATCGTGAAATTTCATTAATTTCTGGAAAAACTCCAGGACGTGATGCTTATCCAGCTGATATATTTTATACTCATTCTAGATTATTAGAAAAGGGATGCCAATATAAAAATGGTGGATCTATTACTATTTTACCTATTGTTGAAACAAAAGGTTCTGATATTACAGATTATATTTCTACTAATATTATTTCCATTACTGATGGTCAAATAGTATTATCTACTAAAAACTTTCAAAAAGGGCAAAAACCTGCTATTGATTATGGATTGTCTGTATCAAGATTAGGTGGTTCTGTTCAAGAAAGTGATATGAAAATATTAGGTACTAAAACAAGACAAAAATTATTAAGTTATTTAGATACTAAATATGTTTATGAATTAGTTAATATGGATGATATGACTAGTGAATTGAAAAATCAATTCATGGAAGGTGAGCAAATAGTTAAAAACTTAAATCAATATAAGTATAAACCAAAAACAAAAGATGAAATGATTAATTTATTCACAAATGATACTGAAGTATTAGATAATACTGAGACATCTTCTGATTTAAGTGTTTCAACAATTCCTGTGGAAAACAACAATAATCAAGTGACTACTATTGAAAATGCTTCATTACCTACTGTTGAAGATAATAGTCAAAATATTGAGAGTATACAAATTGATAATAATTCACTTGATACTGCAGCATACACTATTGAACAACCAGTTATAGAACAAGGAAATATGGATCAACCTGAACAAATTCCAGTTGATAATAATATGGTTGTTGAAGATCAAGCAATGTCAGTAGAACAACCAGTTATCGAACAAGAAAATACAATTCAAATGGATGCAATTCCAGTTGATAATAATGTGGTTGTTGAAGATCAAGCAATGTCAGTAGAACAACCAGTTATAGAACAAGAAAATACAATTCAAATGGATGCAATTCCAGTTGATAATAATATAGCTGTTGACCAGGTAATGCCAGTAGAGCAACCTATCATAGGACAGGATATGGTACAACCTGAACAAATAGTAGTTGATAGTAATATACCTACTGATCAGGTAATGCCAGTAGAGCAACCTATTATAGGACAAGATATGGTACAACCTGAACAAATAGTAGTTGATAGTAACATACCTACTGATCAGTTAATGCCAGTAGAACAACCTATTATAGGACAGGATATGGTACAACCTGAACAAATAGTAGTTGATAGTAACATACCTACTGATCAGTTAATGCCAGTAGAACAACCTATTATAGGACAGGATATGGTACAACCTGAACAAATAGTAGTTGATAGTAACTTACCTACTGATCAGGTAATGCCAGTAGAACAACCTATCATAGGACAGGATATGGTACAACCTGAACAAATCCCAGTTGATAGTAATATTACTTATAATGTTCCTGTTACAGAAACTACTTCTTTAGAACAACAATCATCTATGGTGCCAACTATAAATACTGGAGCAGTTCAAGTTAATAATATACCTGGTAATTTATCTAATATTGAAACTACTGCTAATATAAGTTAGGTGATTATATGGCTATTAAGAATGTTGTAAAAGTTATGAATTTTCATTCATTATTAAGAGTTGATAAAGCTAGGAAAACAGCTGATAGATATAGATATACTGAGAATGATTTATTAAGTATTATTAAAAAGATTCTTCTTAATAAAAACATTATTTTAGATAAGAAATCTATAATACCTAATAAAAATAATCCTGCTCTTAATATTTATATAGGAAATGATTTGGGATTTTGTGGTGATTTTAATTTTTCTATCAATAAAGAAGTTAGAAAAGATAGAGATTATAAAGTTTTAATTGGTAAGAAGATCCATTATTTTGATGATGATAAGGTTTTACTTAGACAAAGTAAAGAAGATTTTTTCAAAAGTAATAAACAATTAAATGATATTATTTATGATTCTATTAGAAATAATAAGTATTCTGAAATTAATATTATTTATAATCATTATTATAATATTAATAAATTAGAGTTTACTAAAAAGAAATTATATCCAGTAGAATATAGAAAAGATGATAATATTTCTTATGATGAAGATTTTGGTTTAGAAACAAATATAGAGGTAATGTTAGAGGATTTGTTATCATTATATATTTGTTTTGAAATAAAGATATGTGAAATGAATAGTTATGCGGCAGAAAATGTTGTTAGACAGATTATTACAAGAGAATCATTGAAAAAAATTGATGAAATTGAAGAGGATAAAATAAAAGAAGAAAGAAAAATAAAGAAGACAAAAGATTTTCAAAAAATTATTGAGAATTTTAGGAAGGGTTGATCTACATGAGTGTTGGTAAAATTATATATATATCAGAATTAAATGTTAAAGTTTTATTAAAGGGAGACGTTAAAATTAGTATTCACGATATATTAGAAGCAGAAAATGATGGAAAAAAATATAAATTTGAAGTTTCTTCTATTAAGGATTCAATTGCGTTATGTATTCCTTTTGATAATATTATTGGTCTTGTTAAGGGATTGGATGTTACTTGTTTAGATAAGCCTATTAATATTGAATATTCTGATAAAGTATTAGGTAGAGTATTTGATTCTTATGGAAATGTTATCGACGGTATGGATTTTGAAACTGAAAAGACTAAAAATATTTATGATAAAAATCTTACATTACAAGATATAAATGTAAATGGTACTATTTTATGGACTGGTATTAAAGTTATTGACTTTTTTGCCCCTATTCAAAAAGGATTTAAGATGGGTCTATTAGGTGGAGCTGGTGTAGGTAAGACTGTTCTTATTAAGGAGTTAATACATAATGCTTATATGGCTCAAAAATCTAATGCTGTATTTGTTGGTGTAGGAGAAAGATCTAGAGAAGGAAAAGAACTAATAGATGAGATGAAAGAAGCTAATTTGTTAGATAAAATGGCTATGGTATTTGGTCAAATGGGAGAGAATGCTTCTTCAAGAAGTCATGCTATTTATTCTGGTTTAACAGTAGCTGAATATTTAAGAGATGAGAAAAAACAAGATGTGTTATTATTTGTTGATAATATATATAGATTTATTCAAGCTAGAAGTGAAATATCTTTAGAACTTAAAAATGTTCCTGTTGAAAATGGTTATCCTACTACTATGATTTCTGATGTATCTACTGTTGAAGAAAGAATTAATTCTACAGAAGATGGTTCAATTACATCGTTTCAAGCTATTTATATTCCAGCAGATGATTTTACTGACGAAGCTGTTCAAACTGTTTTAACACACTTAGATGGACAATTAGTGTTAGATAGAAAAGTTGCTGAAAAGGGTATTTATCCAGCTTTAAATGTTTTTAAAACTACATCTAAATCTGTAGATGTTGATATAATAGGTGAAAGACATTATCAATTAATTGAAAGAGTATTACAACATTTAACTAGATATCAAGAATTAGAAGAAATAATTGCAGTTTTAGGTATTGAAGAATTAAGTGATTCTGATAGAGATATTTTCTATAGATCTAGAAAATTACGTAATTATTTTACACAACCTATGTTTGTTGCTGAAAATTATACTAATATTCAAGGTAAATATGTTAATATTGACAATATATTAAATGATGTAGAAGGTATCTTAGATGGTAAATATGATAGTGTTGATGAATCACAATTCTTATTTATTGGAGATTTGAGTGAGAAAAATGCAAGTCAAAGTGTTTAGTATTTCTAAAGGTTTAGTTGTTATTGATAATGTTGATGCAGTTAGAATTAAATCAAAAGATTATAATTTGTTAATAATGGTAGATTATATGCCAATTCTTGGAGAAGTAGATGGAGATATAGAAATTTTTTCTAATGATAATAGTGAAAAATATGATGGTATTCATGGTTATTATATGAATAGTAATAATGTTTTTTCATTAATTTTACGTGAGGAATAATATGGATATAAGATTTATATTGAATTTATTAATAAAATTTTTGTTTTTTTATGTAGTAACAATATTAGCATTAATGATAATAGTTAATATTGTTTTGTCTACTTCAAAGAATGAAAAGAGAATAAATAATAAAATTGGTTTTTATGGTATGTTTATGCAATTAGGAGATAGAAGTATACTAAATTTATCAATTATTATTCTTAGATATTTTTTTATAATATTTTCTTTATTCAATAGTATAAGTATTAATAGGATTCATTTATTTATATTATTATTACTTACATTAATATATTCAATATCATCTTTATCTTTAAAAAATTTATTTTTAGGTATTTTTTCTTCATTTGGGGTATATGTTGGATTATTTTTAACAAAAATTTTGTCTAATTATTTGATTGATGTTTACTATTTGTGGTATGTTTATTATGGAAGGATTTTATTGGTTATATTTTTAATTATATATGCTACATTTTTCTTTATTAAAGAAATTAATGAAACTGTATTGAATAATAAGTTTATTAGGAGGATTAGAAGTGAAAGCTAAGAATATTATTAAGAAAAATATAAAATTTATTTTTATTCTAATATTAATTATTGTGGTAGTAATAGGATATGGTATTTTTTCTAAAAAGAAAGAGACAATGATTATTAAAAAACATAGTTTATATCAGTATTATGATACAGTAAAATCTACTTATAATGGTACTATTAGAATTGATAAGAAAAGTAATAAAATTACTAAACTAACATTTGAAAAATATAATGTTAATTTAGATTCTAATCCTTTATATTATAGTGATATGAAAAAAGCTATTTTTCCAGCTAATATGATAGTTGGTTATCCTGATTTAGGTACTCAATATAAAATAAATTATTTTACTCAAGTATATATTGATGATGGTGAAACTTATTTAGAATATGCTAATAAAAAATTAAAAGTTGTTAATACAATTATTTATGATGGTAATGATTTATATTTTCTTACTGAAAGATGTAATGTTAATTTTGGAAAAAAGAATATCTCAGTTAGTCCCTTATCATTTGTTGTAGTTGATACTTATAACAATAAAGTTAATATTTATGATTATAATAGTGATAAAGTTAATATTTATGATAATAAAAATAAAGATGAAGTTATTATTTCTAATAGTGATATTAGAGTTAATGCGACAAATGATTTGATGTATTATCAAAAAGCATCAAAATTATTTATAAAAGATATTTCTGTGTTAAATAATTTAAAATTTTAGATAAAGAGAGTTGAACTATGCATAAATTATTCAAGAAAAATGATGAAAATGTTTCTATAAAGTTTATTGTTTCTATGGTTTTATTATTGTTAATAATAGTAATACTTTATTTTTGTATGCGTAGTTATTCTACTGATTTTATTGTATCTGATGGATATATGGTACGTAATAGTGATATAGATGATGTATTATTAGATAAGGAGTTATCATATAAAGAAGATAATCAAGATTTACAAAAGGTAAGTACTGATGATTCTATATATAAAAGTTTAAATAAATATTATATTTCAAAAGAAAATAGTGATAAAAGAAGTGAAGTAAATGTTATTTATCCTATATATACTAATAATGGAAATGCTTTAGTTAATTTAGATGAAAATTCTAAACTTATAACTAAATATTTTGAAGTGCAATCAAATATAGTCAATTCTACTATAACTGATGGACATTTATTTAATTATAGTGATGGATCACAGGCTGATACAAATGATTATATATTCTTGTCTTTATCTAATAACACATATATAAATTTAGATAATATTACTTTTGATACAAAAGTGATTCCTAAACATTCAATACTTAATTTTCATGAGAATTATATTAATTATTACTACTATAATAATGGTGTTATGGTTTATGATTATATAGATAGTTTGGAAACTACTACGATGTTAAATATTGGAGATCCTTATTATTTATATGGTTATTTATTATATAAATTAGGTATTAGTGATAGTTATAATAAAGCTAATGATATTAGTGTTGAAAAACCTGTTAATGTCGAAAAACCAGAATATGTTATTAAGAAAACTACTAAAGAAGAAGAAAAAGAAGAAAAAGTTGAAGAAGGAAAATGGGTATGGATAAAACCTGAAGTTAGCGCTGAAAACTTTAAGGTTAATGTTTATAGTGGTACTTCTAGTTTATCTATATATGATCCTGCTGGTGTTATTATTGGTAGTGTATCATTTGAATTTAGAGTAAATGATAAGATCTTTATGAGAAAATCTTTTGTTTCTAGTGGTGATTTTGAAATAACTGGTCTATTACCAGATACAACTTTTGAAATCATTGGTAGTTATAAATTTTATGATAAAGAAGAGAAGAAGATTGAAAAACAATTTTTTAAACAAACGGTAAAAACTAAGGATTTATCTACTTTAGATCCAATAGAATTAAGTTATGAGACTGGTGATGTATATCCTAAGCAAATTGAAATTAAGAACTTAAAGATTAAATCTTCTTTAGATTCTGAAATTTTAAAAGGAGTAAAGAAGACTACTATTCAAGCTAATAATACGAATTTATATTTATCATCTACGATATTGAATAAAATGTATAATGGAGAATCTGTAACTTATTTATCTCCGGATTCTTTGTCAAGTAATACTACTTATAATTATAAATTTGTATTCACTGATGTAGCTGGTAATACATTACCTTGTAAGCAACCAAAGGGTGTGGCAAAAACTTCAAAACAACCTCCAACTGCTTCTTTAAAAGTTAGTGAAAGTGATATTGATAAAACGGTATTATCTATTTCTTTAAATAATAAAGATAATGTTGATTTAAATAATTATAGAATAGAAGTTTATAATGAGAGTAATGTAAATGTTCATACAGGTTCTTTAAATAATAGTAATAGTCAAACAGTTACTATTAATAGATTGAATCCTAATTCTTTGTATAATGTAAAAATATTAGCTAATTATAATTTAGGTGATGGTAAAGGATTACGTAAAGATCAAGTTATAGGGCAAGGTAAGTTTACTACTATGACTTTAGCTGGATTAGGTTATTTTAGAGTTTCTAATTCAGTAGAGAATATTACAAGTACTAGTGCGTCTATTAGAACTTCTATAAATACTAAATCTACTAATGCAAAATTACTAGGTTTATTAGATTCTTTTACAATCCAAGTATTAGATAAAAATAAAAATGTTTTATATACTAAGAAATATAGTGGAAATGATGTTTATAATTTAACTATTGGTGAAGAAGTATCTGACTCTATTGAAAACTTATCTTCAAGAAATGAATATACTATTAATTATATAGCTGTAGTTAAACAAGGAAGTGCTGAAGAGTCTATAAATGTTTTATCATCTGTTTCAACATTTAATACTATGAAAACCAGTGCTCATATACGAACTACTAATTCTTTTGTTAATAGTTCTATGATTGATTTTGATGTTAGTGTTGTAGATGTTGATGAATCTATAAGATCTGATAGAGTTATTTTGGAAGTTAGAGATACTAGTGAAAAGTTAGTATTTAAGAAGTACTTAAATGTTAATGATGAACCAGTTAATATTTCTTTAACAGATTTAAATGCTTCTAGTTATTATTCATTTAATTATGTTGTTGAAGAATATAATGAGGGATATGATAATTCTTCATTTCATGATAATTATTCTTTAGAACTACGAAATATATTTACTAAGGAAGGTGTTACTGGTAAATTAACTTTTAATAACCTTTTAAGACAAATAGATGGTAATAACTTATTTAATATTAATGATTATGATAGGATTAGAATTGATGGAAATACAGCTTCTAGAGAATATAATCTAGCTAATAATGAAGTTATGTTCTCTGCTAAGAATGGTTATGTTTCTTATGGTTATTATTTACCTGAAGCACATGGTACTAAAGTTAAAATTAGTTTCTATGCTAAATATGATAAAGAAACTAAGAGTAAGGCTCCTGCCTATATAGGAATAAATTATGGTGATAGGACAGATTATGCTTTAACTGGTTTAAATGATGAATATAAATTTTATTCTTTTGAATTTAATATGGTTAATAATTATATAGGATTTAATATTAAGGAAACTTCTGCGAGAAATCTAAAAACTAAAGTTTGGTTTAAGGATATTATGATTCAAACAGTTGATGTTTCTGTAAAAGCAACAAGAGATGTTAATTATTCTTATAGTAATACAGGATATAAGTTTACTAATACTGAAATGTTCAGTGGTGATGAACCAATGCCTTCTCCTACTGGTTCTGGTGTTATAGTTGGTAATTATGGACATGGACATGCTAGAATTACAAATCTTGATAATGGTAATGTAATTAATTATAAATATACTGGTAATTATCAACAATTTGTTCCTTCAGTTGCTGGTAAATATAAGATTGAATTATGGGGTGCTGCTGGTGGAGATGGTTATACTACTATTGATTCGAGTGGTAATTCTAATGCCGGTTATGACCAAACTTTAAGTTCACATGGTGGACGTGGTGCTTATACTAGTGGTGTTATCAATTTAAAAACAACTGATAAATTTTATATTTATGTTGGTGGTAGTGGAGTTACTGGCGTTGGAACTAATCACTTTTCCGGACCTAAAGGTGGTTGGAACGGTGGTGGAGATGGTAGTAATAGAAACTCTGGTTCTGGTGGAGGAGCCACTGATGTAAGAGTTGTTTCGGGTAACTGGAATGATACCGCTTCTTTACAATCTAGAATAATGGTAGCAGGTGCTGGTGGTGGAACTGATGATGCTGTTGGTACTTTAAAAGGAACTAACGATGGTTCTGGAGGTGCCGGTGGTGGATTAAAAGCTGTTGGAGCTTTTATCAATGGTACTTTAAATATTTCATATTATGCTACTCAAGTAAGTGGTGGTGGATTTGGTATAGGTGCTAGTCCTACTTCTAATACTGATACTGGAGGTGCCGGTGGCGGATATTATGGTGGTATGGTTACTAATAATAGCGCTGGTGGTGCTTCAGGAGGTTCTTCATATATTTCTGGACATTTAGGTTGTGTTGCTTATGATAAGAATTCTAGAATAGAAGTACCTTATGAAGATTATAAAGAAGATAAGAATTATATGGCTACTGTATATGCTTCTTTATATGATAGATTAGAAGAAATCCAGAATGGTCAATATTATATTAAAGTTTATAAGAATGGTGAATATCAAAAGACATATGATTATACTTTGAATAATCATATTGAAGAAAATTCTATGAAGAATTTTGAACTTGAAAGAAATAAGAATTATAAGTTATTTTTAACTATTAAGATAGGTGAAAAATATTATAATATTGATGAATTAGAAATAAATACTTATTCTGAAGTTAGAACTATTTCTACTATACCTGAATTCTTTAATATGCATCCTAATGGTAAATATATTGTTTTGAATGACTTAGATTTCACTAATGTAAGTGGTTCATATTCAGCTTATTTCTATGGTTCTGTTGATTTTCAAGGATATAAAGTAAAAATAAATACTGCATCTTCTCGTACTAGTTATTTGTTTCACACAATTAGATCTAGTGGTATTTTAAAGAACTTAAATTTAGAAGTTACTATGGATAATGCAGGTTCTAGAAATGATTATTATGGTATTGCATATATCAATTATGGAATGATTGATAATTTATATATTCATATAATGCCAGGGGCAGTTAGTGCACCTTATGTTTCTTCTTGTTTAGGAGTTGCTAATCATTATGGTACTATAAAGAATTTTGTAGTTAATATGGAAGGAGCTTTTTCAGCAAGAAGAAGTGCTGGACCATTATTTATAAATAATTATGGTGTTGTAAAGAATGGTTACGTGTATGGTAAAAATGTTATTTCTTATTATGATATGGAGCCTCAAGGAACACCTGGTAATAATAAAAATGTTGGTGCTTTAGGTGCTAATTCTGCTGCTGGTTCAACTATTTCCAATGTATATGTTCTTTCTATGGTTAATATGAATAATACTACTGGTAATGTTAGAGATCAGTATGTTGGTAATTTCTTAGGAACTTCTTCTTCGGTAAAAATATTTAATAGTTACTCTGTTGAATTGGATGATGGTAGAGATAATACTAATTTATTGAATGCCGATCCAAATGATGCTAAAGGTAGTGTTACAAGTTCTGATCTTTATTATATATCTGAAAAGGATAGAACATATTCTACTACTAAGAGTATGAAAACGGCTTTATCTTCTCTAACTAATGTTAGTTTCCAAAATAAGATTTTAAATTCATCTGTTGATAATCCTTTTAATGTAGATGATTTTGTTTCGTTGGGATATTTTCCTCAATTAAGACTTAATGATTCAATGCCAAAACAGGATTGGATTGAATTACCAAAAGTTCCTGCTAATGCTAGAACTCTTGATGTAATTAGTTCAAAATCTATAGAATCTGATACTGATAAAGCAACAGTTGAAATATATTTAAACAATAAAAATGCAGATAAAATATTAAATATCGAATTTTATAATATTAACAGTAGTTCTGTGGTAGAAGGATCACAAAAAGATTTAAATGGTAATACTACTATTAAATTAAAATTAGCTGAACCTACTGCATATAAATCTGTATACTATGTTAAAAAAGTTTCATATAAAACTAGAAATGGTTATGAAGATTCTGTAGGTTATGAAAATAATGAAAGAGCAGTATATGTAGATTTATATAAGCCTGTTGCTACTTTAGATGATTTTAAAGAAATTAAATCAGATCCATCTATTAATTATGCTTTAATAAATGATTTAGATTTTGAAGGCAAAGATATGAGTGTGTATCTTTCAACTACAGCTTTTACTGGTAAGTTTAATGGTAATTTCCATACTATGAGTAATATTAATCTTACTGCAACTAATCTTAATGGAGTATTTCATTCTTTAAGTGGTACTGTTCAGAATTTGTATGTTAGAAATTATCAAAAAAGTTATAATAATGAAAGAGGTGGATTTGTTGGTACTGCTAATGCAAATTCTGTTATAAATAATGTTCATGTTATAGATGCTAATATTAAAGCATATAGTTTTGTTGGTGGATTAGTCGGTTATGCTTCTAATTGTACTATTAAAAATTCATCTAGCACTAATTTTGTTAGTTCAACTAACCCTAATTTAGTAGATGTAA
>AUXO016819755.1_pt1 | contig 12062 bp, 10 predicted proteins | sample 768731 | NCBI WGS metagenome assembly AUXO01 (sample SAMN02715735, study PRJNA202380) | gut metagenome | biome: sheep rumen | host: Ovis aries | place: New Zealand: Palmerston North | reverse complement strand
TGTTATAGGTGAAGTAGATGAATCTGATGCCCCTGCGTGGATAAACCAAGAAGTAAATAACGAAGAAGAAGGCAAGGAAAAGGCAAATGATGCGAGAGTGTTGGTAAAAGGACCTTGTGATCTCAAAGCATTGTTTTCATATATTGATTTAGGAAAGAATTCTGATACAGAGTTTACTTTTATAAATGAAAGAGGAGTATCGGATGAGCAAATAAATCATACAACTCACATAGTAGAAGCTAAGACCCTATCTACAGAGCAAAAGGATACTTTATTTAACGAACTTCCTTTTGCAGATAAAGAAATGTATTCAGATTTAATATACAGAAAAGACTATGATGTAGTATTTATTAGCATATTAAATGAAGCAAATCTTGGACTTTATAAAAGAAAAATAACAGGAGAGATAGTAGCTTTTACAGAGGAAACCTATCCTATGACAGATAAAGATAACTGGGATGGATATATAGAAGGGAAACGCTGGACTGGAGGATGTAATTTTACTGAAGACTTCTTGGAAGAGTTTTCAGACAAATACGAGTTCCTTGGACGCATAACTGTGGAGGACTTTAGAAGCAATTTAGAGTTTATACGAAACAATCTTCCAAAAGAGACTTTACTAGTGATAATGTTAGGATCTGAAACTCAATTTGAACAAAATGAGTTTGCTGCATACAAAGATAGAGAAAAGAAACATAAAGAATATAATAATGTAGCAAGAGAGTTTTCAAAAAATAAAGAAAACACAACGGTACTCGATGTAAATAATTATATAACTGGACAGGAGTCATTCTATAAGAATATTAATCACTTTATCCCTAAAGTTTATTATGAAATGGCACAGGATATGATTAAACTAATAAATGATTGGACAGGACAGAGAGTAGCGAAAACTAGTTTTGTTTTAAAACTGATAGCAGATACAAAGCAAAGAATTAGAAAACTTTTAGGAAAGAGATAATAATGGCTAAGAATATTTGGTTTTACTCTGGAGATATCACAAATAGCGGTGGAACAGAGCGAGTGGCAATAACAATTGCCAATGAACTGAATAAATGTGAGGACTTTAAGGTATCAATAGTAAGTCTAGTAGAAAAAGATGAAGAACCTTTTTTCTATGTAGATGAAACTATACCTAGGTATACTATATATGATCATGTGGTAAGAGGTGTCACGCACCTTCCGGGAATCATTAGAAGAACTAGAAAACTGATGAAAAAACATGATGTGGATATCTTAATAGACATAGATGGAATATTAGAAATGTATACTATTCCAGCCACTGCTTTTTTGAAAACCAAAGTTATATCTTGGGAGCATTATAATTTCTACCAGCATCCAGTAGTTAAATACAGAAAGTATACAAGAAAAATGGCTGCAAGATGGGCTGCACAAATTATTACTCTTACAGATGAAGATAAAGGATACTACGAGAGTAATCTTAAGTGCAGATGCCCAGTTACTAGAATTTATAATCCGATTATTTGGCCAGAGAAAGCTTACGAGTACGACAAAGAATCAAAAACAATTATTAGCGCTGGTAGACTAACATATCAAAAAGGTTTTGATATGTTGGTAGATATAGCAGATTTGTTTATAAAGAAATATCCAGATTGGAACTGGTTAATACTTGGAACCGGTGAAGATTACGAGATGCTTGATACCAAGATAAAAGAAAAAGGATTGGAAAATCAAGTAATCTTAAAAGGTGAAGTAGACAATATGGAATACTACTATTCCCATGCAGCTATGTATGTAATGACATCTAGGTTTGAAGGACTACCAATGACGCTTCTAGAAACAAAGCCATATAAATTGCCGCTAGTTAGTTTTAACTGCAAAACAGGGCCTAGTGAATTGATAGAAGATGGCGTAAACGGATATTTAGTGGAAGAAGATAACTTAGAAGGTTTGGCTAAACGAATAGAAGAATTAATAGTTATTCCTGATATTAGATACAAATTTTCAGAAGAAGCACAATATAAATTAGAGAGATTTGATTATAATTCTATAATTGATCAGTGGGAAAAATTATTAACCAATATTTAAATGAGGATAAGATGAAAACGCTTAGTGTAATAGTACCTGTATACAATTCAGAGAAATATTTACAAAGATGCATAGACAGCATCTTATCTTCAACATATAAAAAAATTGAATTGATACTGGTAGATGATGGTTCTAAAGATTCCAGCCCACAGATTTGTGATGACAATGCTAAAAGTGATGAAAGAATAAAAGTGATACATCAAGAAAATGGTGGAATATCACAGGCTAGAAACAATGGAATCAAGATAGCGACAGGATACTATTTAGCACTAGTAGATAATGATGACTATATAGATTCAACTATGTATGAAAAGTTAATCAAATGCATAGAAGATAATGATGTAGATTATGCAGAATGTGGGGTAAATCTAGTTTGTCCAGATAAAACATTTTGTGATAATGAATATGCTCATAAGGAGTTTGTATTCGATACAAAAAAAGCTCTAGAAATGTTTGATGGAGATGTCAGACCATATGTGTGGGATAAAGTTTTTATTAGAGAGAAGACTAGGAATATCAAGTTTAGAGATGGGTATGGAGAGGATAGATATTATGTACTTGATTACCTAATCAATAATAAAAAGTTTATGTACATAAATGAGCCAATGTACTATTGGAACAGATCAAATGAAAATTCATACACTAGAAGCAAGTTTACAGAGAATAATCTTACATATGTAGACTTTTATAAGTATATGGCAGACGTTTGCTATAAGTATGGATTGCCGGATACTGCAGTTAAGTACGAAGAACAGTACTATATAAAACTATTTGTTTATTATTGTTTGGCTAAAAAGTACAAAGTCAATAATTACAAAGAACATACAAAAAGATTTTACGATGCTTTTCATAAGCAGTACCCCAAAGTAAAGAGGGTAGTTAAAAACAAATTGCTTAGAATGGATATGGCATTATTTAATAAATGGCCGAAGCTTCTTGGAAACATAAATGGGTTCTTGATTTATCACTATAGGAAAAAAAGAAACAAAATATAAAGATGGAGAGACAAATGAATAATATAACTGCCATAGTTGTGACATACAATAGGAAAAAACTTTTAAGAGAAAATATTGAAGCATTATTAAATCAGTCATTTAGTCAGTTTGACATAATGATTATTGATAATGCTAGTACTGATGGTACATATGAATATATTTCTGATTTAGCAAGAAACTATGAGAAAATAAAATATTATAATACGGGTGAGAACTTAGGAGGAGCAGGAGGTTTTTCGTTTGGAATAAAAAAAGCTTGCAAGAAAGGGTATGAAAGAGTTTGGATAATGGACGATGACACTATTCCTCAAACCACAGCATTAGAGGAGTTAGTAAAAGCGGATAAATTATTGAATGGTGATTTTGGATTTTTAGCTAGCACAGTTTTGTGGACAGATAATAGTTGGAATAAAATGAATCTTTTAAGGACTGATCCATGGCATACTTTTGAAAAGGTTAATTTGGTTGAAAAAGGAGTAGTTCCTATTAATAGGGCTTCATTTGTTTCGTTATTGATAAATGCTGAAGCTGTTTTTGAGTTGGGGCTTCCTATTAAAGAATTTTTCATATGGTCCGATGATCAAGAATATACTGATAGGTTGTCTAAAAAGTATCCTTGTTATTATGTTTCTCATAGCAAAGTAATTCACAAAACTGTAACAAATGAAGGATCAAACATAGCAGTGGATTCTATGGATAGAATTGATAGATATAAGTTGGCCTTTAGAAATGAATATTATATAGCAAGAAGGAATAAGGCAAAAAAAGAGTATAGAATAAATGTTAGAGGATATTTTTTAACAATACTTAGAAAGAGTAAAGATTATAAATTTAAAAGAATTAAGACATTATTATCTGGAGTATTAGCAGGAAAACGATTTAAGCCAGAGATAGATTATATCAGTCAAAAGGAAGAAAAATGAGAAAATTTATTGCTTTTATAAAAGAGGAAAAACAGTTAGTGTTTTTTAATACTGTTATATTGGTTATTACATTTGGGTTTAGGCTATTTAATTGGTCAATTGGTAGAGATACGGACCTATATGTAAAATACGGATATCATAAATATCAACCATGGGGAGAAACGGGCAAGGCAGGGCTAGTAGCACTAAAGAAAGTTTTTGATGTATTTGATTTTAATATATACTTTGCAAATATTGTTTCTCTGCTTTTGATGTTAGCTGGAACTATGATATGGTGTTATTTTCTATATTATTTTAGTAACAAAAACAACAAAGTTGCAATGATGTTGTTTTCTGGGTTCTATTTAACTTCTGGTGTGATAGTTGAACACTATTCTTTTACATTACAAAACATCGAAATCTTTTTAGCATTGATGTTTGTCCCAGTGGTAGTTATGTTGTTTTATTATGGTTTGAATAGAAAAAGAATAAATGCAATTGTGGCATCAGTTGCGATAACAACCATTTTGACACTCGTATATCAAGCAATATTACTAATGATTTGTGCAACAATGATTATCGCCTTTGTTTTAATAAACAATAATGAAGAAACTAAGAACATTACAATAAAAAAGCAAATCCTCAGCATTATTGCTACTATCGGATTCTCGACACTACTATATTTTATTATAAGTAAACTGTTGATATTATTGTATTTTAAAAATAGTTCCTCTTACCTAACAGATAAAGTGAGGACCTATAAATCCCTTGGATCCTTTATAAAACAAATGTTGCTTTATACGTATATGCTTATATTCGGCAACTCTAAAATTATTTCAAAATATATAGATCCTATTTTAATTAATAAGGCCCATGGGGGAGAAAGTACGATAAGCAGTTTGCATACTTTTTTTAGTGGAACGGCGTCGATTCTTTTTCTTATTATACCAGTTTTATTCTATATTATATTAATAAAGAAAAATCGAAAGAAGATTAGCGTTATTATGTTTTCATTAGTGTTAATTCTATGTATGTTATTTTTCTTTATAATAGGATCAGGAGAAGGAGGAATAAGAGTTCATATGGCGCTACCAATATCATTGAGTTTTATGGTTTGGTATATTGTGTGCAATTTAAATTTTAAATTAGTAAGAAGAATTATAGTTATGGGACTCTTGTGTGTTTTACTAGTGCAGATTAATAGGACTGTAAACTGCTTTACAACAGATTATGAGGTTTATAATCAAGACAAAGAAATATGCAATAATATAAACGATGAAATAAATAGACTAAAACTAAAAAAACACAAAATTCTTGTGATTGGAAAACATAAGGAAAGATTAAGTAATTCAATGCGAAAAACCTTTATTATGGGGAACTCAGTATTTAATTGGGGAGAGATGGGAAATGGTGAAACAACAATCCGTAGTACTGCATTTATGTATGGATTGGGAATTAAATATGAACCATTAACTGATAGTAAGCTGATAAGTAAATTAAAAAGATTATCTAAAAAAATGCCGACATATCCTACAGATGGATATATCAAACTGTGTAAAAATACTGTCGTCGTAAAATTATCAAATTAGTGAGTATTAATTAGTGAAAATAGATGTATTAAAAACTGTAATACTTAATAATAAAAAATATAGAATGGAAATGGACACCTTTAACATTAAAAAACATAATATCACATTGGATTGTGTCAAAGGATTGGCATGTTTTTTCATAGTTTGGATGCATACAAATTCTGGAGGAATTGTTAACTCAGTGATTGCATGTATAGCACGATTCGGAATACCGATTTTCTTTATGGTGTCAGGCTATTATACATATAAAGAAAATAAATCAGATTACACAAAAGTGTTAATTAAAAAGATAATACATATACTCAAACTGATACTTATAGCAACAGTGGTTTATATTTTATGGCAATGGATAGCAGAGCCACTTATAAAAAATGGTCATATACCAAATATATTAAACAACATAGAAAGAAGTGTTCATAGTTTAAATATATTTAATATTCTAGTTTTGAATATAAATCCATTCTGTGGAATTCTATGGTTTTTAAATGCGTTACTATATTGTTATTTGATATGGTTTATAATAGCAAAAATAGAGGATAAACGTGTTGTATACATACTTGCCACTATAATTTTATTCGTTGGTATTTTTACAAGAGCTCTTATTCAGTATAATCATACAATACCAGAAGAGGTAAATATTAACTATTTTAGAAACTGGTTATTTATGGGATTGCCATTTTTTACCATTGGTTATTGCATTCACTATTATCAAGATATAATTATTAAAGTATTCAAACCAAAACATTTGATTGTTGCAGCAATCGTAGGAATGGTCATGAGTTTTGCTGAGAGATTAGCCGTACCATTAGAAGTTTTTGTGGGAACAGTAATAGTTTCTGTTGCTTTGTTTATTTTTGCTATAGAAAAACCCGATTTGCTAAAGATACCTGTTATAAATAAAGTAGGTGAAAGTTTTTGCTTTTTTATTTATATAGTGCATATAATTGTAAGAGATATTGTGCTAGTTATTTACGATAGAGTAGGAATAAGTAATAAAGTTGTATTATGGATTATGCCTATAATTGTATTTACATTGTGCTATCTTTTAGCGATGTGCTATTATACAATTAGTGATAAAATAAGAAAAGTATTAAGTAATAATAAATAGGAGACAATATGTACGATTATTTAGTAGTAGGAGCAGGATTATTTGGAAGTATTTTTGCTTATGAAGCAAAGAAAAGAGGCCATTCGGTCTTGGTTATAGAAAAGCGCGATCATTTGGCTGGAACAATGTATACTGAAAATCAGGACGGAATAAATGTGCATAAATATGGAGCACATATTTTTAGAACAGACAGTGATAAAGTATGGGAATACATACAGCAATTTGCAGAGTTTAATAGATTTACAAACTCCCCCGTGGCCATATATAAAGATGAATTATACAACCTTCCTTTCAATATGAATACATTTAATAAGATGTGGGGAGTAAAAACACCTGAAGAGGCCAGAGCAAAAATAGATGAACAGGTGAAAGAGGCAGGAATAACTGAGCCTAAAAACTTGGAAGAACAAGCCATTTCCATGGTGGGTACAGATATTTATGAAAAATTAATAAAAGGATATACAGGAAAACAGTGGGGTAGACCTTGTAGTGAACTCCCTAGTTTCATTATTAAAAGATTGCCGGTAAGAATGGTTTATGATAATAACTATTTTAATGACAAGTATCAGGGAATTCCTATTGGCGGATATACACAGATAGTAGAAAAAATGCTTAATGGTATTGAGGTTAAATTAAATACGGATTTCTTTGAGAATAGAGAAGAATTTGAGTCATGTGCTAAGAAGATTTTGTTTACAGGAATGATAGATGAATACTATGATTACTACTACGGAGAACTTGAATATAGAAGCTTAAGATTTGAGCACGAAAGATTAGAATGCGAAAACTATCAAGGCAATGCTGTAGTAAACTATACAGAATATGAAATACCATATACTAGAATTATAGAGCACAAACATTTTGAGTTTGGATGTCAGGGAGGAAAAGAGGGTAGCATTCCTCATACTGTTATTACAAGAGAGTATCCTGCTACATGGCAGAGAGGAGACGATCCTTATTATCCAATAAATGATGAAAAGAATAACTCTCTCTATGAAAAATATAGAAAGTTAGCAGATGATGAAGGAAAAGTAATATTTGGTGGACGTTTGGGTATGTATAGATACTTTGATATGCAGACAGATATTATTGCAGCATTAGAATTAGTAGATAAAGAATTTTAGTGGAGAGGAATACTTATTTAAAATGAAGACATTAACAGTATCCGTTGCAAGCTATAATATAGAAAAATTTATTGATCAAGCATTAGAACCGTTTCTATCAGATGATGTTAGAAGTGATGTTGAAGTGATTATTGTTAATGATGGTTCAAAAGATCGAACATCTGAAATCGCTCATAGATATGCTGAAAAGTATCCTGACACATTTATCGTAGTTGATAAAGTGAATGGTGGATATGGTTCTACTATTAATACTAGTTTGCCTATGGCATCTGGGAAATACTATAAACTATTGGATGGTGATGATTGGTATAACCCAGAATGTTTAAAAGAATATATCAATATATTAAAGGAATCAAATGAGGATTTAATTATTACCAGTGGAATATGGAAAGAGGAAGAAACTGGAAAAGAAACAATACATCCAGCATTTGGAGAATGTGAAGAGAATATTCAATTTACTTTTGAAAAATATCCTACTAATCAAAGCATACATGCTTATAATACTACATTTAAAACATCATGTATTAAGAATCAAGGTATAACAATAACAGAAAACTGTTTTTACACAGATACAGAATTCTTACTTAAATGCTTGTCTAAATGTAATACTATGAAGTACTTCAATATTCCAATATATATGTATAGAATAGGAAGAGATGAGCAAAGTATGAGTTTAGAGGGGTTGAAGAGACACTATAAGGACGCAATCAGATATTATAAAGAAATAATTAGATACCAAAATACAGAAACTCTTTCCGAGGCATACAAAAATAACTATTTAGAAAATGCTTTGGTTTCCTTGTTACAGTATCACTTGAGTACTTTTTACCTATTGCCAATCAAGCTTAAAAAAGAATATATAGAATTGGACAAGTATATAAAAGAAAAGTCAAAAAGGATATATAAACTATCATCTACAGGTAGAATAAAAATACTACGCAAGACACATTATATTGGTTACTCAATAGTCGCTTGGTATTCTAAAATAAAATTTGATAGAAGAAGTATCATTTAATTTGATTGTGGAGAGATAATGAATGATAAAAAAATAAGTATTATTATTCCAATATACAATGCAGAGCAACACTTAAATAAATGTATAGAAAGTGTTGTCAATCAATCATATTCAAATTTAGAAATAATATTGATTAATGATGGATCAACAGACTCTTCTATAGATATTTGTGAAAAATGGCATAAGCAAGATAGCAGAATAAAATTGATTGATAAGAAAAATGAGGGGGTTTCCATTGCAAGGAATAAGGGTCTAAGTATTTCTACAGGTGAATTGATAGGCTTTGTGGATAGTGATGATTATATTGAGCATAATATGTATGAATTGATGGAACGCGACATGGATAATTATGGAGTAGATATTGTTATGTGCAACAGCTTTTCAATTACGAGTGATGGCAATAAGAAAAGGGAATATAATGACTATGATAGCTTCAAAGTTAAAACGAATGAATTGACAAAAAGATTTATCAACTTTGAAAAGATATTTTATTCATCCGTTTGGAGCAAACTTTATAAAAGAAAAATTATTGATGGGATTAAATTTGAAAATAATATTGCGCTTGGAGAGGATTATTATTTTAATGGATTAGCCTATAAGAAAGTGTTAGCCTTTTATTATGAAGCAGAACCACTATACAATTATAATATAAGAGAAGAATCCATAAGTAGAAATAAAATCGATGGTCATTTCTTCGATAAGTACAACGTAGCAAAAATGTTGGCGGATGAATATTCGCAACTAAACCACTTAAATGATAATGATCTATATCATATAACTTTTAGTGCTTCATATGAAATACTTTATGAACTCTATGAGAAACATTACTCTAAGGATATAAGAAAAAGATGGAGAACAGTATTTAAAGAGGAATCTAAAAAGTATAAGAGCAGTAGAATAAAAAGTAAGTTCAAAATTTTCTGCATGAAATACGTTCCTCTTTTATATGTTAAAATTACAAAAAACTAATAAGGATAAAAAATGCAAATAAAAACGAAAAAAGAATTAAAAGAAACAATAGAATATGAAAAAAATATATATCTAGGAAAGTCTTCAAAGGCAAGGATTAAAGAACGCTTTACCAAATACAGGCTATGGTCAATCTTCCAGTATCTAAAAGCATTGAGAAGAGCAGAATATTACTTTAATAAGAAAAGTAAAAATGTTTACTTTGAAATTAAGTATTTGTTTGCTGAGAGGAAGAAAAATAAAATTGGAAACAAACTGGGAATAGAGATATGTAATAATTCTGTGAACAAAGGATTATTTATATGTCATTCCGGCAGTATAGTAATAAATGGCGAAGCTAGGATTGGCAAAGATTGCATTTTACATGGTGATAACTGTATAGGGAATGATGGAAGTAATAGTGAGGCGCCTATTATCGGTGACAATGTAGATATAGGAGTTGGAGCGAAAATTATTGGTGATGTAAAAATTGCAAATGATACAGTAATTGGAGCAGGAGCAGTAGTAGTAAAATCCTTTGAAATTCCTGGAAGTGTGATAGTAGGAGTTCCAGCCAAAAGAGTAAAATGATATAATAAAAAAATACTTGCATAGAATATCAGTGATAACAGTGGAGGAAAGATGAGATTTGTTAAACCTATAGTGATAGTGGCGTTTTTAATAGGAACAGTATTATTTGTATTTAAGTGGTGGTCTTTCAAAGGATCATTAGATACTAACCCACCCAAAATAGAACTTGGCCCTAAAATGATATCAGTAGATGTTGATGCTACTGACAGAGAATTAATGAAAAGTGTTCAAGCTACTGATGCGAAAGATGGGGATTTGACGGCGGGCTTAGTAATTGAGTCTATTTCTAATTTTACAGACAAGAAAAATCACATATGTAATATTACATATGCTGTTGAAGACTCAGACCACAATGTGGCGAAGGCTACTAGAAAGTTGAAGTATAATAATTATACTCCACCAAAGTTTGTATTAAGAAAACCTCTTCAGCTTGAAACAGGTAGTGAAGAAAGTTTGAGAGATATAATAGGAGCAGAAGATTGTATAGATGGTGATATTAGTAGAAAGGTTAAAATACTTTCTGCCGAGTTCTCTACTGCATCTACTGGAGATAATACTGTAACGGCTCAGGTGACTAATAGTAGAGGTGACACGGTTACACTTAAGGCACATGTTATAATAAAAAGTATTAATACAAAATCACCGGTCATTAATCTTAAGGATAATTTAGTTTATATAAAGAAGGGTTCATCTTTTGATGAAAGGAAGTATATAGACTCAGTCAAAAGTTCGACAGGTAAAAAATTGTCTAAAAGTAGAGTTAAAATAATGAATAGTACAGTTAACACGAAAAAGAAGGGTTGCTACTATGTAGAATATGTAATGAACGAGGGAGAGATAGATGAATCACTCGCTAATCTTACTGTGGTAGTGGAGGACTAGGAATGAACAAATTATTTGATTTTAATAATATAGACTTATACTCTGTAGTACGTGATGTAATAAAGCGACTATGGATTGTTTTGATTGTCGGAAGTTTGGGAGTAATGGTAGCATTTACTATTATGCAAAAGACCTACGTTCCTTCATATACTAGTTCTGCTATTTATGTGGTTAATCCTAGTCAAAGTACAGGATACGTAGCAGGAAACAAAATGGAAGCAGAAAGCGTAGTAGAAGTTTTTAGTAGTATATTGTATCAAGATGTTATGAGACATAAATTGATGGAAGATTTGGGCAATACTGAGCCTAATTTTAGTTCAGAAAGAAATGTTGAATTAATAGAGGGTACAAACCTGATGAAACTAACTGTTTCCTCTACTGACCCTATCATTTCATTCAAAACAGTAGGTGCTGTTATGGATAATTATCACGAACTATCTGAGTTTTTAAAAACAAATGCAGTTTTTGATCAGTTGAGAGCGCCTACCGTTGCTAGGAATCCCGACAATGCCTTTACGCCTAGAACCAGGTCTTTACAGATTGGTGGAATTTGTGCATTTCTTACACTATTAATTCTGATTGGTATTAGTATATTCAGAAAGACTATCAAGACAGAGAATGCTGTAGAACAAACTCTAGATACAACCTTATTAGGAACGATTTATCATGAGAAAAAGAATAGAACCATAAAAGCAAAGGTTGTACAGAGCGTAAAAGCCTTACTTATTACGAGTCCTATCATTACTAATAAATTTATTGAATCTGTTAATAATATTAGAATGAAAATAGAATATGAAAGGGAACGTAATCCAAGAAAAAATGCATTCATGGTGACAAGTGTTTGCGAGAACGAAGGTAA
>AUXO016229151.1_pt1 | contig 12062 bp, 13 predicted proteins | sample 768731 | NCBI WGS metagenome assembly AUXO01 (sample SAMN02715735, study PRJNA202380) | gut metagenome | biome: sheep rumen | host: Ovis aries | place: New Zealand: Palmerston North | reverse complement strand
CATATTCCAGAGGAAATGGAAGATAAGTGGTTCTGGTATATGGAAGGTAATACCCTATATGCACATAGAAGCTGGACAGGCTTTTGCATATACATAATTAGTTTTTCTGAAGACGGTAATCATACTGTTACGGTAAATCGAGAGCTAAGTCAGTACAAGGAAACAATTATTGAAAAAGATGAAAAGCTGATCAATAATTTGCTGGATTGGTGGTTGGAATAAATACAATAGTAAAAGCGCTAAATTCATATATGGAAATATCGATTTTACCTAAATACTTTGATGTTGGAAATGTAATTCCTATATGGCCAGGTGGAAACGAAAACAAAGGGAAGACTAAGGGCTGTTTTGACATTCAGGAACTGTATTTTGCAAAATACTATGACTGGTTTAAAGCCCTATTTGTCCTTGACTTTTGAACCGGTATATGGTATGGTTGTAGCTACGACTGATCACGCAGGAATTCCAGATCAAGTTACCGATGGTTTGAATGGAATTAGTTGTCTTTGCTAAGGCTGTAGAATCTGGCAGGAATATGAACTATGTATCCGAGGAAATCTCGGAAGCCATTGCTGGAGTAATAGAGGATTTTAACGGCAGAAGAAATATGATATGTATTGAATAGCGAGAGGAGAACATAAGAAAGAATGCGAAACATAAAGACATGCTTCACCCCTTTAAATGTGTATAATCCTTATGCGAGAAATGTTGTGAAAATCATCAATGGATTAGGTTATGATGTCATATCATTATCTGAATTGTTTAAGAATCCGAAGAATCTATTTTGTTGTAAGATTGTAAATTTGAACTGGTTTGAAAACATAAATAATAAGAAGGATTATTATCAAAAAACGATTATCCTTAACATCTTAAAGATACTAAAAAAGAGGATAATATATACTTTGCATAATAGAGTACCACATAATAAAGATGATGAAATCACTAAGTATTCTAAAAGATTAATGAGAAAGCTGTGTAAAGATGCATCTGTTATAGTAGGATTATGTACTGAAACAGAAGATGTAGTTAAGAAACTAAATCCTGAAATGCTAAGCAAAATTGTAATTATCAAACATCCTAACTATATTGGAAATTACGACTTGTCAGGCAAAGGAAATTTGAGGGAAAAATATAAAATTGAAAAAGAAAAAAAGGTGATGCTTTTTTTTGGAGCTGTTTCACCGTACAAGAACATATCAATATTAATTGATTGCTTCTTAGAACTAAGGTCTGAAAACTTTGTGTTGATTATAGCTGGAAATCCTACTGATACTGAATATTCAAAAAGGATAATAGAAAAATGCAAAGACAAAGAAAATATATTTCTTGACCTTCGCTACATTCCGGATGAAGAAGTTGAATTGTTTTATAATACTGCTGATATAGTTGCGCTACCTTATGATAAAACGAGTTCATTGAATTCGGGAGCGGTCTACTTGTCATTTTCATTGAAGAAAACAGTTATCTGTCCCAATATTGGAACAATAAATGATCTGGAAGATCAATCTTTTATATATTCGTATTCATATGAATCTTCTGAAGATCATAAAGGAATGCTTTTATCTGCCATGATCAACATGAAAAATGAAGTCAGTAAGAGACCGGAAATCTTGAAGGAATACGGAGAAAAAGCATTTCAATATGTAAAAACAGTACATTCTAATCAATTGATTAAGGACCAATATGACGCATTATATAATAAGCTGTACGAACTTAAGTAGTGTCTGCTCAACAAAGAGGTATATCATGTTGTTTTCAATTATTACAGTAGTTTACAATGCAAAAATGAATTTAATGAATACAATTGAATCTGTTTTCTCACAAGAAAATGAGCATTTTCAATATATAATTATTGATGGTGGGTCAAATGATGGAACTGTAGAGTTCTTAAAAACACTAGTCGACAATCGGAGAGAGATAATCATTAGGTCTGAACCTGATAAGGGGATATATGATGCGATGAACAAGGGGGTAAAACTAGCTACTGGACAATACAGTTACTTTTTGAATGCAGGAGATAGGTTCGCAAACACTAATGTTTTATCAGATACAGAAAAAATTATAGAACAAACTGATGCGGACATATTTTATGGGGACGCTTTTGATTGGTATAGAGATGATAAAGTCATACTACATAAATACAACAAAAAAATTAACAAGTTGTATTTTCTTAGAGGAAATGGAATTTGTCATCAAGCAGTATTTGCTAAAACAGAATTGTTGATAAATATGCCTTTTTTGCAAAAATATCGTTTGGCAGCAGATAAGGATTGGATAATGAAGCAATATGTTCATGGTAAGAAGTTCTGTTATTTGGGTTATCCAATTTGTTATTATGATCGAGGCGGGATAAGCTCCAATCCAAAACAATCAGATAGATTAAAAAAAGAAACTAAAGATATTATTATATCTAATTACCGATATTCAGGTTCATTGTTTTATAAATGCAAAGAGTTAAAACAGAAATTCATGTATTTGTCAAACACTGCGCACAGTAGATTGAGGCAAAGCAAATGAATCATGTAGAATTTTAAACGATTGGTTCGGTGTTCCTTTACATATAGTAAACGAATTAAATAATGGCGTTTTGAGGTTCAGAACTTAAAAAATAGCAGAAGAATATGCTTAATAGAATTTATTAAAAAGTATGTTCCGCAGTTTATTATTAAGAATAGGCAAAAGAGAATACTGATAGAAGAAGGATGGATTGATAATTATGAATCAATTGCCAATAACCACGGTTTTGCCTGATTCATTCTTGGATGAAGAATGTAGGTGTGGTTATAATGTTTCGTCGAAGTCGAAGGCAATTTGGGCAGTCGAAATAGATCTGCTTATTCACTTTGATGAAGTGTGTAAAAAATACAATATTAATTATTGCGTTTATGCAGGCTCTTTGTTGGGAGCAATTAGACATAAAGGTTTTGTGCCATGGGATGATGATATGGATGTTTGCTTGGATAGGGAAAATTTTCAAAAACTATTGGATGTTCCGCAATCCGAATTCAAATCCCCATATTTTCTCCAGACAGCTTTTAACGACAGAGAGTACTTTACAGCATATGCTCGATTTAGGAATTCTAAAACAACAGGAATTATCACAAATAATATATCTGAAAATTATAACAATGGAATCTACATAGATGTATTTGTCCTTGATGGTTATATAGAAGATGAAGAATTATTTGCCAAGCAATCTAAAGAACGTAGTAAATGCCAGCTTCATTTGAACAATTACTATTCTAAACTAATAGAGCGAAAAGGGGTGTTAAGGAAAATCAAATACAAGGGAATACAGTTATTTGATCATTGTATAATTTCGTATGATAATTTAATTCAGAAACATAATAATATCATTTCCAGATATAATGATTGTACAAATAGGGTGACTTTAATGACTCACGGCGTTTTTTTCCAAAAACGCTATTGGTGCGACAAGAATGATTTGAAAGATTTAGTTGACGTACCCTTTGAGTTTATAAAGGTTCCTGTTCCAAGAAATTATGATGAGATCCTACATCATATGTATGGGGATTATATGACTTTTCCACCGATAGAAGAAAGAGGAAAGTGGCACGATGGACAGCTTATTATGGAACCTTATATTCCTTACGATGAATATATCAGGAGCATGAATGATGCTAAATAAACTAAAAACAACATATAATAAGCTTCCACTACCCGTAAAAGCATCCTTTTGGTTCATGTTCGCAGAAATTATAAATAAAGGGATTTCTTTTATATCGACTCCAATTTTCACACGTTTATTGTCGAAAAGTGATTATGGATATAATAGCGTGTATAACTCTTGGGCAACGATATTGAGCATTATTGCCACATTACAATTATCAACAGGCGTTTTCAACAAGGCGATGATTAAATATGAAGATGCACGAAAAGAATACACTTCATCTATGCTTGTTATTACGACTTTGATTACTTTGCTCAACATGACTGCTGTAATTATATTGTATCCATATTTGGAAAAAATTATAGGATTGCCAATATCATATATTTATATTTTATACATTAATATTCTATTTTCATCTGCTGCTTCATTTTGGATGGCAAGAGAGAGATTTTCATATAATTACAAGAGCGTAGTCTCAGTAACTGTAGTGACAAATATTTTGGCGGTTGCATTAAGCTTGCTATTAGTTATTGAGAACGACTCAGATAAGGTTGTTTATAGATTACTTGGAAATCTAATTGTTCATGTTGTTGTTTATGGGGTTATTTTTGTTAAAGTTATTATTGAGGGAAAAAGGCTTATAAATGTTGAATATTGGAAGTATTCAATCTTATATAATTTACCACTTGTTCCTCACTATCTATCACAGCAGGTGCTTAATCAGTCAGATAGAATTATGATTTCAAACATGTGTGGTAGTTCAGATGCTGCAGTCTATTCATTAGCATATCAATTGGCTATTTTAATGCAGCTAGTTCTTAATGCCATTCATGCAACATTCATGCCTTGGACTTTTCAAAAACTTAAAAAGGGACAAAATAAGGACATTGGATTAAGGTCTTTGCAAATTGAAGTAATTATAGGTGTTCTTTGTTTGACATTTTCTTTATTTGCACCTGAATTAATTCTTATCCTTGGTGGAAAAGACTATTCTGTGGCGGTTTATATTGTTCCACCAGTATCAATGAGTGTTCTTTTGATGACAATATATAGTTTTTTTGGAAATATTCAGTTTTATTACGAAAAAACAACTTTTGTGATGGCGGCATCAATAATTACCGCATTTCTTAATGTGGCTTTAAACTATGTTTTTATAGATAAATACGGATTTATTGCTGCTGGTTATACTACTCTTTTCTGCTATATTGTTTATAGTGCAATACATTATACCTTTATGATAAGAGTTTGCAGGGAATTAAATGTTGAGAACCCATATAATGGGAAACTAATGTTTTTGATTGCAATATTGTTTTCTTTAATATCGATTTCTATAAGTTTTTTGTATGAATTTGTTATTATACGATATATTGTAATCTTGGTATTAGCATTAGCTGTTTGTATTTGGATCTCGAAAAATAAGGATATATTAAAGAAGAGTACTGAAGTACAATAGACATGAGGAGTTGTATCAATGGAAGACATTAAAACCACTGGCGGTGTATTCACCGAGGAAAGCAGAAAGATAGTTGTAAAAAATATCTGCACTGTGTTTGATTGTAAAGAGGAAGACATTGAAGAACTCGTTCCTGTTCAAGCTGGTCTGACCAATGTTGTGCTGAGCTTTAAGCTTAACGGTGGAAAATATGTATATAGGCATCCAGGTCTCGGATCTGAGATTCTTGTTGAACGCGGCCGTGAAACCATCATGCAAAAGATTGTCGAGGACGCAGGGATAGATACGACACTCATTGCTATGGATGTGGACGAAGGCTGGCGAATTGGTCGTTTCATCGAACATTGGGATTTCGATTATAACAATCTGAATGACATGGTTCGTGCAATTATGCTTTTCCGAAGGCTACATGCAGCACCGTGCCATGTTCGTTGGAATTTCGATGTAATAAAGAAGGCTGAAGGAATCAGAGATCAGATTCCTGCCGAGAAGTATGGCCATTTTCCTGACTTTGAGAATGTGAGAAATCGCATTTACAGACTCGCAGAATTAACTGAAACCGATGGGATTAAGAAGTGCAATATCCACGGTGATGCCCGAGATGTAAACTTTCTCATTAATAAGGAAGAAATACATTTGATTGACTGGGAGTACGGTGGTTATGGTGACCCCGGATTTGATATTGGAACATATGTCTGTGGAGGTCAGCACAAACTAGCTGAAATTGATCGAATCCTGTTTACCTATTACCGTCACAAACCTACAGATACTCAAAAGAGACATTTCTATGCTTACATAGCCATTTCAGGATGGTTCTTCATGCATTGGGCAATGTTGAAATTGAGCAAGGGGCAGGGTGTTGGATCCCTGAAAGAACAATGGTATCACTTTGCTAAAAATATGAGCTTGATTGCTCTTCCTATGTATGGAGTGGATGTGGATAAAGATGCTTATGATGATGCAATGGTGGCATTGATCGATTGTAAACTTGAGGATTTGAGTTTCCTAAACCATGAGATTGGCGTGTATGAGGAGGTGAAGTAAGATGATGACATATATTATTCTTGCAGCTGGCAAAGGAAATAATCTGCAGCCTCTGACGCTGAAATATGCCAAGACGAGCTATAAGCTTGATGAGGAGACTACGGTTCTGCAACGCATGGTCAGAAGCATAAGGACTGCTGATAAAAACGCAGAAATCGTTGTGGTTATCGGCTATAAGGCAGATGATGTGAAAACGGAGCTTGACGGTGAGAACGTTAAGTTTGTCATGAATCCCTTCTACGAGGTGACGAACTCAATATCTTCTGTATGGTTTGCCAGAGATTATTTGGAACGTGAGAACGTAGCTATTGTGCATGGTGATGTGGTCTTCTCTGATGAAATCATTGATTCTTATCTTACTGTGCCGACTGACTATCCATACGTTCTAGTTGATAGCTCCTATGTTCGTTCTGGCGCATACAATGCAGTGACTCATGGTGACCAAGTTCTCGTGATGAGCAAAAAGCTGGAGAACTTTACGGCAAAGTACTGCTGCATGACAAAGCTGGATCCCGTATCTTCTCGTCTACTAAAGCAGGAAGTTGACGGTATGATTAACGGAAACATGTATGATCAGTATTTCGAGGATAGCCTTGTGCAGATGATCATGTTCCATGACTTCCAGCTTTTCTGCGTAGATATTGCAGGAAAGAAATGGGCAGAGGTCGATACAGTAGATGATTTGTTAACGGCACAGGAAATTCATAGAGGTTTGACTGAAGAATGAACACGGTAATTATTTTAGCCGGAGGAACAGGAACAAGAGTAGGAGCCGGAAGACCGAAGCAGTTTATTGAAGTGCTGGGAAAGCCGGTCTTAGCTTATACCTGTGAAATCTTCCAGAAAAATAAAAATATAGATGCAATTGAGATTGTTTGCCATCATGACTGGGTTGATTATTGTCAGGAGATGGTGGCTAAGTATCAAATCAATAAGGTTCGTTGGATTGTTCTTGGTGGCGAAACTTTTCAGGATTCCGTCATGAACGGTGTAAAAAATCTGGAAGAGTTGCTCGGAAAAGAAACAAGCCTTGATGATAATGTCTTTATTCAGTATGGTGGCGCTCCGTTTACCAGTCAGAAAATCGTTGATGCTGTAGCCGAAATGACATTTGAGAGAGGTTCCGCTGTCACGGCTACACCCTGTTATCAGCTGATTTCAGAGCGTACTACCGACACGACATCCACAGTTTGGTGTGATAGAGATCATTATATTCAGATAGCATGTCCCTATGGTTTCCGATTCAGCTATCTGATCGACATTTACAAGAGATCAGCGGAGCAAGGACTACTTGAGAAAATCGAGCCTCATACAACAAGTCTGATATATGCTCTTGGTGAAACGATAAACTATACATATGGTGACCAGACGAATATCAAGATAACCACAGCTGAAGATATAGAACTCTTTGAAGGCTATGTTATGGCAGAACAGAAAAGAGAGACAGAGAAGTGCTCTGGAGATGTAGTTGTCTTCCTTGCTGATGGTTTTGAGGAGTGCGAGGGGCTTCTGGTTGTGGACATTCTCCACCGTGCCGGCCTTAAAGTTGTCATGGCATCCATAATGGGCAGACGAGAAGTTATATCATCTCGGGAGATTATGATTACAGCTGACTGTCTGGCTGAGAACGTTAAATATGAGAATGCTAAGATGATTGTTCTTCCTGGTGGCAGAACTGGCACAGAGAACCTTGCATCATCTGAACTCGTTAAGGACAAGTGCATAGAGTTCGCTAAGAATAAATACGTTGCTGCTGTGTGTGCGGCACCGTCAATCCTTGCAAGTCTTGGCTTAATGAAGAGAGCTACTGTGCATCCTGATTTTGAGGATAAAATGCGAGATGTAGTAGTTACTGGAGCAAGTGTGACGGTTGATGGAAATACCATCACTGGTCGGGGGCTTGGGGCTACTATTCCGTTTGCCCTGGAATTGGTAAAGATACTTGTTAATGAAAATAAGGCAGAACACATTAAAAAGGCTATTTGCTATAGAGAATAACAATCCTAGTGGAAAGTGGAAAGGTAAGGAAAAAGATATGGTATTATCGGTATTCAATAGGGAGAACACAGATGGGAACGGTTATTAGGCAAACCCTCGGGTTGGGATTATTATGCTTTGTTTTCGTATATAATCAAATCTTTTTTCAATGCCTGCTGCCTAAGAAATCGAGAACACAATCATTTTGTTATGCATCAATTTTCTGGTCAGTTTGTTTATTCATTATTACAGAAGGGCTAAGCTTATTTAATGCAGTAAACGGTAAAATGCTATTTGCTTCATGGAGTGTAGTTATCTTCACGGAAATTTTGATTTCCATCAAGCAAAAATATCGTATTCAAAATGTTGTTGTTCAAAGCTTTCAAGATATAAAGCGCTATTGGAGCAGTCTGGAAACGATTTCAAAAGCGCTGTTCGTGACGATAATAATTTCCACAATCATTACAGGCATCCTTGCGGTTATTACGGTTCCAAACAACTGGGATTCTATGACATATCATTTGTCCAGGATTGCATTTTGGCAGGAACATGGAAATGTGAACTACTATGCGACAAATATTCCCAGGCAGTTGTTTTCACCTGTTTTTGCGGAATATATTAATCTTCATGTGATGAGTATATGCCGCGGAGATCTATATGTTAATCTGCTTCAGACAATTTCTGGGATTGGTGTTCTCGTACTCGTATATTCTTCTGCAAGAGCACTCAATATCTCAAGGAAACTGAGTCTGTTTGCTGTTGTATTAGTTCAGGGAATGAACATATTTATTGCAGAGTCAATTTCGACTCAGGTTGATATTGCTGCATCGTTTTATTTTTCTGTATTGATCTATCTTCTGATTGACTATCTGTGTTCAGGAAAACAAGATCATACGTACGTTTCTCATTGGTTACCAATCGGATGTTTAAGCGGTCTTTTATATATAACAAAAACAAATACTTGTATCTCTGCTGCGGTCATGATAATGGGAGTACTTCTTATAGATGCAATTGTAAGGAGACGGATTCTTTGCCAATTATTCAGGTGTATTTCAATTGGCATACCAGCGTTTGTTATGGCTGCTCCCACGTTTCTTCGGAATTATTTCTATCTGAATGATCCATTGGCTTCCGAGTACATGGGCGGAATTGCAATAGGGACAAATAATGTCTCTATGCTATTCATTAATCTCCTGAAGAACTTTGGAAACTGTATTGCTCTTCCGTGGGTCAACCGAATATATGAAGGGCTCGTAAAGAGAATTGCAGGGTTGTTTTTAGTCGATGTTAATGCGCTTGAAATCAGTTATACTACGCCCTATGCAATAAGATATTCTTATCATATGGATACTGCAGGGGCTCCGTTTTTGTCAGCATTGATTGTTTTAGTACTGATACTGTCTATAGTCGTTGTAATTCTCAAACATAATCGATGGGCAGTACTGAATATGCTCTTGCACATTCAATTTATTGTAATGTTAATGGCTGTGAGGTGGCAACCCTGGGTTACCCGGCTGCTGCTGCCATCATTAGTTCCATTAGCGATCTCCATTGTTTATTGTGTTACAGAATTGAGAGAATCTATTCGAGCAAGATCAGTAAGCAACAATTTCTCACGAGCAGTAAATATTGCAATAACTTTCATCCTGATCATAACTGTTGCGAATTCAGGAATCGCATTTGTTTATCATGGGAGAGTTGTTTTGAAACGCTTAGTAGAAAATAGAGACAGATTTGAATCTTACTTTGCCTATTCAACTGGAAACATGGAAATATATAAGAGCCTGTGCGATGAAATAGATAAACATGGATATAGAAGCATAGGACTTTATTCTGGTGGAGATAGCTATCAGTATCCAATCATCGCGAGATATATGTATAATGGTATTAGGGTTGAAAATGTTATGGATCAAGAAGTGGCTAATGGCGACTCCACGCACTTTAGTCCAGATGTCGTTGTTATGTTAGAAAGAAAAACTGATAATGATACTGTGATTTTTGGTAATCAGATCTATCATTGCATTTATACAAATCCTGCTGATGAATCATTTTCATTGTGGGAAAGTTATGAGGAGGAATAAAAGTGTGAAGGACTATACTCTATCCATCATCATCCCCTGTTACAACGAAAAAAAAAGCATACACGCTATCGTTAACAGAGTTCTTCAATCACCGATCCCTAACAAGGAAATCATCATCGTTGATGATAAGTCCACCGATGGAACGTCTGAGATCCTGGACCGCGACATCGCTCCGTTGGTCAGCAAGGTGATTCATCACAGTCTTAACCAGGGCAAAGGCGGTGCTCTCCGGACAGGCTTCCAGCACGCCACAGGCGATGTGGTTATCATTCAGGATGCAGATCTTGAATATGATCCCAATGAATATCCGCTGGTGGTTGAACCGGTAATAAACGGTGAATGTGATGTATGTTACGGTTCAAGATTTCTGGGCCAGCCGGCGAAAGGCTACATGGTAAATCAACTTGCAAACCGGTTCCTGACAGCCCTATCAAACCTTTTTACGCACCTTCATCTTACGGACATGGAAACCTGCTACAAGTGCTTTAAGCGCGATATCATCCAGGCTGTGGATATAAAAGAGAACCGCTTCGGTTTTGAACCGGAGATTACGGCCAAAGTGGCGAGGATGGGAGTAAGGATTAAAGAGGTGCCGATTTCCTATCATCCACGTACGAATGAAGAGGGAAAAAAGATCGGTTTTAAGGATGGCCTCCGGGCGATATATTGTATCTTGAAATACAGAAACGGATGAAGCGTAAATGTTCAGACTATTATTTTACAGTTCCTTATATACTGTAACAAATTACAAAAACAAATAATGGAGTAAAAAGATGAAAAAAAACAGAGTCTTAGTAACAGGTGGAGCAGGTTTTATCGGTTCACATCTTTGCGATCGGTTATTAGCCGATGGTAATGATGTAATATGTGTAGATAATCTGTTTACAGGGTCAAAAGATAATATAAGACATCTTCTGGAAAATCCGTATTTTGAATTTATCCGGCATGATGTAACGCAGCCGCTTTTTGTCGAATGTGATCAGATTTACAATCTTGCTTGTCCGGCGAGTCCAAAATGGTATCAGAAGGATCCAATCTACACGTTCCAAACATCTGTCTATGGCGCAATGAACTGTCTGGGTTTAGCGAAACGAACCGGTGCTCGGATTCTACAAGCATCAACATCTGAGATTTATGGCGATCCTAATATTCAACCGCAGCCTGAAAGTTATTGGGGAAATGTAAATACAATTGGAATTAGATCTTGTTATGATGAGGGCAAGCGAGCAGCAGAAACCCTTTTCTTTGACTATCATCGCAAGCATGATGTCGATATTAAAGTGATGAGGATTTTTAACACGTATGGTCCGCGCATGGATATCGGGGATGGACGTGTAGTGAGTAACTTTATTGTACAAGCACTTCGCGGTGAAGATATTACCATATATGGCGAGGGTAATCAAACTCGTAGTTTCTGCTATGTAGATGACCTTATCGAGGGTATGGTTAGACTGATGAATAGTAGGGACGGTTTTACAGGTCCGGTTAACATCGGAAATCCGGGTGAGTTTACCATCAAGAAATTGGCTGAAATAGTTATTGAGCTTACTGGAAGTGGTTCAAAGCTCGTATATGAACCACTTCCATCAGATGATCCTACTCATAGAAAACCTTTAATTGATCTTGCAAAGAAAGAACTAAATTGGGAACCCCATATTCAACTCCGAGAGGGCTTGAAGAGAACAATCGAGTACTTTAGTAAAGTGGTTTGAGCCCTGATCTCAAGCTGCATCGCAACTGTAGACCTGGGCTTTTTTCGTTATTCCTCACTATCCGATATCCCTTTGATATATGCCATAATCTCCGAATAGGACCGCTTACTCTTCTTTTTTCTTTTTGATGCTGTTCCATTCGTTCTGAAATGCCACACTGTCTT
>AUXO014370660.1_pt1 | contig 12063 bp, 35 predicted proteins | sample 768731 | NCBI WGS metagenome assembly AUXO01 (sample SAMN02715735, study PRJNA202380) | gut metagenome | biome: sheep rumen | host: Ovis aries | place: New Zealand: Palmerston North | reverse complement strand
CCGGAGTTAATAACAAACTTAAGAATGTTATTCTCAGGATGCTCATCATCCCAAATCCTACCAAACATCCATGCATCTTTCTTTTCTGCAAGGAGCTTAGGCATATAGAAACCATCCGGACCAAGTACGTCAGCAAGACTGATGAAATGAGTATTCTCAAATTTACGCTGTAACATAGTACTCTTTCCTTCAAGCATCAAATCATCACTAGACTCAACACCAACGCAGAGAGGGCTCGTCTCTTTAGTCCAAACAAAACTGCCAGGAATAGCCGCCGACACTGTTCTAGTCTCTTCTTTCTCTTCTACGTTACCTTCTTCATCCAGAACAGGTACTTTAATCGTCTCTTCCTTCTCGTCGAAAAGATATTTATAGTCCGCATCCTCACCCTGGTCTGCTCTAACTCTGGCTCTGTAATTATCAAAATTAGTCTGCAGGATAGTATACTGAGCAGCCATAACACCAAGTCTTCTCATTACGATAAACTGAGCGCCACCAAAGAGCCCAAGAGACGCAACACCACAAGCAACCGGCAGAGCAGCAATCTTAGCTACTCTAAAGAATGTGTCACGATAATAAACACGAATATCATGCTTGAGATCTGCCTCGTCATAATTCTCAATTTCAGGATCTGCAGCAGCTGCTCTAGCTTCTTCAACTTCCTTATTATGCTCCTCAAGCACTTTGTTAATCTTCGGTGTAGCCTTCACAGCAAGGTAAATAGTCCCAACGAATGCAATACATCCTGCACCAAACATGATTTCAGGTGCGTGCTTCACAATCTTTCTTCCAGCCTTAGATGCAAATCTGGTAGCCTTTTCTTTAAGGTTAAACATATAGGTTCTCCTCTCTAGTTTTAAATATCAATAATTAACTAAACGTTGTTCAAATAAAAAAAAAAGAAGAGGCTATGTTAAGCCTCCTCCTCACTTTCGTTGACAGTTTCTTCAGTTTCATTTCTAACGGTTCCTTCGTCAAGATTCAGCTCCTCGGCGATTTCCTCGTTAGTCTTACCCTCCTCGTGCAGCTCCTCCGCAGTCTCTTCGGGAGACTCGACACTGACGTTAATATTTCCATTAGGGAAATACGTCTTCGTTTCAGTCTTCTTCGGATAACCGCGGAAGATAGTTACCACAGAATCGCAGGTCTTATCGAAGACCCTAACGGAATATCTAAGAATATCCCTCGCGATCCACATGGTGATAAACGGATGTGCACAAGCGAACTCAACGACACTAGTTTTAAAGCTCTTGTTCTCGTTCATTACTCTTCCTCCTTTTTGGTAGAAACTACTTCGATGATTTTCTTAATACCTGCCTGGTACAAATCACTAAGATAATAGCCGCAGCCTTCACCAAATTCCCAGCCACATCTAGCCCAAAATGCAGTACAGAACACAGCTCCACCCCAAACACACGACCATTTAAGTGCTTCCTTATAACTCATTTTGTTCTCCTTTCGTTTGACAATTAACTAAACTGAAGTTTAAATAAAAAAAAAAAAAGACAAGGAGCTTTAAAACCCCTCATCTTCAGAAACCGAATCGTTTTCATGTTTCTTAAGCCAGATATACATTTTCGCCTGTCTGATCAGCTCCTTCCAGTCATTGATGACCTTATCTGCCCAGCGCTGGCCCATTCTGAACCAGTAACCGAGAGACACAATCATCATGATTGCTGCTAACTGCTCTTTCCAAGTTACTTTGTTATTCTCCATATTTTCCTCTCCTTTTAATGAAAATATCATCGTTTCCATTAAGAGGATTGAAAAAATTACGAGGACTTGTTTAGTCCTCTAAATAGTGTTTTAAGTCATCTTCTGACTCTAACGTTGTCTGTTTACTTGATTGTACATAATCATTAATGCCATAAAGATCTAATTCCATACTATCTATAGATTTGTCAACAATATCAATCTTAGCCTCGATTCCATCCAGTCGGTCATCGAGCCTACCAAATTCTCTTTTGGCAGTCCAATATCCAACCAGGAATGAGCATATACCACAGACTGTTCCTATTACCAAACCCTGATAAAATTCGTCTTTAAACATAATTTCCTCCTTATCAAAACTCTCAACGTTTGCATTATAAGATAAGGAAAAATTACGAGGCCATGTTAAGCCTCGTCCTCTTCAGATTCCTCCTTTTCCTCTTTTCTTGAGTCCATCCATGATTTCAAGTTATCCTTGATGTCATCGTAACAGTCGTCCTGAATCACTTTTGCTGCTCCTGACATTCCTCCAAATATCATTCCGCCAGCGATTCCAAGTCCAATTGCTAACAAATTTCTCGGTTTTAATCCCATAAATTTCCTCCTTTAAGTGGTTTTTAGGTCTCTATTATAGGATTTGTTTTTATTACGCGTATTAAGTAATATTTAAAACTTAAACATCATATCTTTTAATCCAACATACGATATCCTCGGATAATTCATTACTTCTTCCGTTTTTATAATCATAAATCTCATGTACTGCAGAACACCTACCAACTTCATACAGAACCCACAGCGCAACAGCAATTACAGCAGCTTTAATCATTATCCAAATCAATAATTTCGCCCTCCTTCACCTGTTCTTCAAGCTTATCCATGCAATATAGTATACCCGCAGCAAAAGCGTTTCCTGAGCTTAAATTTGTATATTCTTCTTCGTCTTTAGGATCCCATCTTAAAGATCTATGCACAGGCCATTCAATATATTTCATCAGGCTTTCCTTTCTTCAAAAGCTCTTTTAAAGTCTCGCGATACAGTGTACCTATGCATTCGTTACAAAGTACGACATCCGCTTCTACATTATTTTTTATATGGCCTATGATTAAACCTGGGCCATTAAACTCTTTTCCACACATATCACACTTTTTCATCAATCTCCTCCATCTCACAAAGAAATGCAATATTGCAAGCAAGATGCCATAAATGCGGCAGCCCACTCTCATCATCTACACCAGTTGGATCGTCAAGATACCGCATAAAGTGACGATACGCTGCATCACGATACCTCTCAGGCTCAACTTTCCGCCAGTTATTAGGATCACCGTATTTTTTGTTACCGTATTCCCTAATTTTTGCAATTGCCCAGATGATTTTACGTGGAACGAGACTAAGACGAGGCTTTCCAGCATCTGCTTTTGCCGTGTCTCCTCCTATAATATCAGCTACCATTTTGTTATTTCTATCGAAGAACTCATTAGGATCAAACGCTTTCATTTATCTTCTCCCAATTCCAATCGATTTTCTGACCGCAGTGAGGACAGTAATCTTCATTAGCCAAGTCGAAAGTAGTAAACTCCGCATAGCAGTTCGGACAAATACAGAGTTCTTTCTCATGATCCGCAATAGGAACTTTCGGGACCTCCTTCTCAACCACCTTAGCGGCATACTTTAAAGCATTAATAGCATCGTCAGTATAGACATGCCAGTCCTCATCGATAATCCTAATCAAAATATCACTTACTTTCTGTGGTGTCATGTTCTTCTCCTTCCCCTGGCTGTACGGACGGCAGTGACGACAGAACAATGTTGATTCTTCGTACCCACTCGGCATTGGTACGGTTAGACTCGTATTCGGCGTATGGTGCAAACGCATCAATCGCCGCCTTTCTACTTATCGTGTCATCCGCATCGTCGACGGAGTGTTCCCTAAGAAACTTAAGCAATTCGTATACTTTGTCAAATATGTATCCATTCTCAGAAACTGGATTCTGCATCGTCCTTGTATCCATCTCCATAATGCGTTCGCACTTTTCGATGGCAATATCAAGATCTTTTACAGTCATTGCTGTCCTCCTTTGCTTATAATACGCCCTTTAAGTGTGATTTGTTGTGACTATATGCACTTTGGGACATTCTGAGCATTTTCCATTACAATACTCCCATCCTTCTCCGCACTTTCGTATCCTATAATCGTCTGCGCTCATTTAAGAATCTTTGCCCTCCTCAGAAATCAAACTTTTTAATCTGAGCTTCATGCATATCTGATGAGTTAAGCCATTGCCCATCAGATTCTTCATAGAAGTTGTTATCGCTTAAATACTTTTCGGCATCGTATCTTCTGCGAAAAATTTTAATTTCAGGGTAACCAATAATTTTCTGCTTAAACATCACAACGTAAGCTTTTAGTCGTTTCATTTAACCCCTTTCCCAATCTTAAGAATCTCAGCAAACGCTAAGAGTTCCTCAACGGTAAAATCATGCCAACAGGAACTACTTGCGAATTCGACGGTCTGGGCTTCTAAGTCAATAGTAACCCAACCTTGACCGTGTAAAATAATCTTCTTTTCAGCAGCATCAATTTGCCAGCCATGCTCTATTAATTCATTCAGAATATCGTTTTGAGTCCTGGACCTTTTCTTTATGGTTTCCAGAACCGAATTGTATGCGTCAGTCCAACTCATGTGAAATCTCCTTTCAAGAAAGCTTCAAAAAGTTTTGAATGATACGCGAACACTGCACCTGAATTAAACTTACTTGTTAACATTGCATACTGAGATCCGTCTGACAGCATATAACAAATCATGTGAGGACCTATTTTAGTCACAATTAGTTTTTGATTATTAAATTCTGCTGGTAAATAACACACATCCCCAACCTTAAATACATGAGACTCCTTATACTCTTCAAGCTTGTCTAAGCCGTTCTGATCAAAGACAAGAGCATTGAACCCCTTAACTCTCCAAATATCATTTCCGTTCTCGTCCTTCATAGGCTTTTCACAGAGTTCGATTATATACTTCTTTCCCATTTGTTCCCTCCTCTATAATTACAACCTTCACAGTATTCTTTTGTTCCACACTCCGCCCTGCAACAGTATGAATATGGAGCTGCTACCATACACATTCCACAATTAGCACCGTATAAATGACAGAGCTCCATTTTCCTTGCTGTTTTCTCTAACATTTTCCTTGCTGTTTTCTCTACCGCTAACTGCACAAGAGACGCTTCAAGAATGGTTTTTTCGAAGTCACTCATCTTTAGGCTCCTTTATTAATGTCGAGAGAAGCTCATTTATACCAGTCGCTATTTTGTTTTCACATTCTGGACATACTCTTAGCATTGGCAACATATACTCGCCTACAGATATAATTGCAGTATGAATTTTATCACTATGCTTTTTACATAAATCGCAGGTATCTATAGTAATGTATGCGTCAATCCAGCTCATCTTCAGGCTCCTTGTACTCTTTACCAAACCAACCTATAATAGGAGTGCCACACATAAGATGTTTATCGGCAAGGGGATCGAACCCAAATATCTCTTTAAATTTATCCAGATTAGTTACAGGCGGATGCTCCTTAGCCCATTCCATTATAATCTCTTCTCCTTTCGTAGGGTTTTCTGTCAACCAACGAAAGCATGTATATAACTTTCTGTTAGTACTAATTTGACAAGTATTACACCATTTGTGTTCGTCACACATACGGTTAAATTGCTTCATGACTTCTTTAAACTCAGCCATTTTATTCCTCCTTAGTTCTTGAATAGTCGCATAACATATTCAATCGACTTTATCTCAGGTGCATATTTCCAACCTATATACATGTACACGTTGAATATCAGCACGATAATAGAAAGGATTTCAGCAGTAATAGAAATTGCCACTGCAACCGTTTTAGAATCAAAATCCCAGTCGGTTTTGGATATAATGACCATGATAATAATTAGAGCAATGCAGAACACGCTAGCAGTAATAGCTCCAAACTTATTCATCGCCATCCCGTAAGCCTGCAGTCTAGGAATTAATTCTGAAGAGGCTACATTAAACCGCTGACATAAGTCATTTATTATATTGTTTATTACTACATCAGTTGTCATTTACTTCCTCCCCACATTTTGCAATAATTGACTGCCGGACTTTTGTTGATTTATACATCTTTTCAGCAATCACTTCAGCAGCTCTCTTAATGACCTCATCTTTGTGATTATCAAGCCAATCTTTAATAATTTCCTCCGTTGCAAACTTAGGGTTACTATAATTATCAAAGAAGCAGGAGGTCATTTTCTTCTTTACAGCTTCGACACAAGAATCTTCAACCCTTCTCTGAATAGCAGAATCATCAATACTTACACCAAACTGAACAATATGCTCCATTTAATCCTCCTTTATCGGCTCCTTATAATCATCTTCGAACCAAATCTTTTCAAATACAGTTTTAGAATAAGGATCAAACCCAAACACTTCCTTAAATTTATCCCGATTAGTCATCACCGGATTCTTTTTAGCCCAGTTAACAATCACTTTCTCAGATGTTTCAGGATCTGTTATAAAAGCCCAATAAGCGCACGTATTATCTTTACTTCTTACAGAATTTAACGGGCATTCGTTGCAATGATAGTAACCGCAATGATTGAAACTATTACACATTCTGAGATACTGTTTTGCTACTTCTTTGAACTCAGCCATCGTTCTCCTCCTTATCCTTTTCACTCATCTTATCGGCAATAATAGCCAGAGATTTAGCAATTGATGGAAGATACGTGGATAATAATACGTTTAGCATATTAGCGCTATCGACCATATCAAAGGGTTCTAATATTTTTCGAAGATTTGATTCCATTTCTTTTAATTCTTCTAAATTACTCATTATCTAATCCTCCACCAAATTCTGTACCAACCAATACCATCTTCATGAATAACTCCGGTTGCATATTCCGACAAATATTTGTCTCTATCAGCTTTACTATCTTTATTACCGTCGAAATCCCAGAAGTCATCGTGGAAACAGAATACGGAATCAACTTTGTCGAGTACAAATTCGGTCCTAATCCGTTGGTTGTTTAGAATTGGTATTACTACGTCAATACGATGAGCTCCATTATATCTTTCTTCTGTGATATGATTCCGAACGCACTTTATTAAGTCACTCGTTTTCACAGTAGTCATAGTATTCCTCCTCAGTCGCAAACAACATATAACGCCCCTCGACTAGGCCATAAAAGCCGAAGGGCGTGACGTAACCTTTAATCTGCATATACGATTGCTCTCTCCTTCGAAATATAAGCAATCCTATCGAGATACTTGGCAATATCTTTTTCTTTAGGATTAGTAGCTCTTTCCTTATAGTAGGTTCTTAGTAACTCTGCTCCTTTCTCGTCATCTCGTTCGTTAAGCCACAGACTATTGTTTCTAACTCTTCCTTCGTATGCTGAACAATCTTCGTAACTACAATGATGTTTCACTGCAAGTAAACGATGCATACGTTTCGGGTCTTTCACACACTTCTCAACTACAAAGCGACTGTAGATTGGGCGAAATGTGTATTTCCAAACCACTTCTCTTCCTTGATACCACGGCTTTGGTTTTTCGAACATTTTTGACAACTCCTCTGAATCACGTTCCACATCAGAAAATATACTTTTAACTCTATCTAGAGGATTTGCATTACATTGTGCATTCCATATCTGTTCAGCAAAAGTCATGTGCTATTCACCTGCTTATACCCAACTGCATATTTCCTCCTTTAATTGATACGGCAAGCCATGACTTTTTCCCTGTTATCCGTATCCGTGCCACCCACAACCCACGACAAGGAACGCACACCTGCGGCACTCCCACGCACCTCGTCATTTATTTCTCCTTTACAGGTCATCAAATACTACAGGTATCCGAAGTTTAACGTCTTCTAAGAGATCTTTAGCCAACGCTCTCATATGCGGATGAGCCTTTTCATCGCACCGGAGCTTAAAGAAATGCCGCCACTCACGATAGTTACCAGTGACGACAATTTCAGTTTTCAAGGCATTCGGGAGCACATCTCTTGCTTCCTGAGGAGACCAACCCCCATTGAGAAGAAACATATAGTTATCTTCTGCCTCGTCCATTGATTCATACCAATACCATTTTAGGTAATCTGGACTACCTTTAATTATTGTTATATCCTCGTACTCATCAGTATTTACACTCCAATCCCGATCCGGAGGCACAATAAAAGTACACTCTCCTCCGAATTTACCCTTAGAGTAGTTACAATACCGCGTACTCTCCTGAGCGAAACTAAATAACCTATGTCTCACAATCTCATGCGACACTCCCCTGGAACAAATAAAACGGACACTTAGCGACGAGTGTTCAAGCATCGCTTCATGCCCGTTATTAATAATCATTTTGACGAACCTTTTTGCAGATTCTCCATCCGGGGAAATTTTGTCTTCTGATTTGTAGCATGTCCTACCCGCAATCTCGATTCTCTGGAGCTCCTCGATACCACCGATAGAGATACGACTAAGAATCTGATGTCCCTGTTTAATTAATTTCATCTTCCCTTCCTTTCTACATCTTGTCTTTTAGACTTTGAAAATGGTTTGAAATAATACCTTGCTTCTGCTGCTTTTACTTTTTCTTCATTTTCTTTATCTCTCTTGGTTCTGAATTCCTGATACTTTGAACACTTACTATGACAGCCTAAATATCTATCTTCACAGCCCATACATGGCGCGTCACCTATTCTCATCACAGTTTCTCCGCATCAGGAATTACTAATTGCACGAGTCCTCTGGGCGCTCTTCTGGTTCCTGCTCCCTTGAAACTATCTCTTGTCCAACCCCACTGACTATCAATAGGATCTGTGGATTTGTAACCGACAAGCGTATAGAAGTTATCAACAGTTATAGAACTATAATCCTCTAATGCAGCGTTCATCTGAGCTAGCACATCACTAGCCTCAGCAGGAGTCATAGGCGGAAGGTCTCTATAATCTGGAATATCATCCTGCGCTCTTCTGGCTTCTCTTTTATCTCGTTCTCTAGAGGACTCGCTGCTTGTATAGGCGTACTTAGAGGAGTATTTTGTATAATCTCTCTGTCCTCCACTGCGTCTTCTTGTTTCAGAATATGGAGTGTAACGGTCATTCTCGAAGAATACTTTAGCGAGAGAATCTAAGATGAAACCCTTTACTCCAGGCACGATAACATCATCCCACATCCATTCTTTAAACGTCTTAGCATCAGTTTTAATAAAACTATTTAAAAACGTTTGGAATGCTGTGGGTTTCCTGTTCTTTAAATCTACTACTGTTTTCATCTTTCTCTCATTTTCCATTGTCTACTTTCTCCATTTCTTTTGTTATTTCCTTAACTTTAGTTTCAAGGTCATAAACTCTGGCTCTAAGAACATTAAGCTCTTCGTCGTGTGTTCTTAACTTTTTCCGATTACTGTTAATACCAAAAGAAAACTCCTTGATTGATTCTTTCATGTCTTCCTTATGAAGACTCATAAAAATTGCACATACAAGAAATGATAAAAGTATACTAGTTAAAACATAAGTCATATTACTCAACGACAAACACCTCCCAGTACTTTTCTCCATGCTCCAAATCAAGACATGTGCTATGACTTTCGTTGAAAATATCAATGTGGTTTCCCTTAACATTTCCACCGGTGTCTTCAACCACGTACTCATGACCATTGATCAAGACATGGTCACCTGCCTTTAACACCTTTGGGTCTGCTGCAACTGTTCGTCCTTCGGTGCATCTTGCTCCTGACGACGTCTGATATCCCCACTTACCAGAACACTTACGGCAAGGGCAGTACCAAGTAATCTTGAATGTCCCAAGAGACCGTAAATTCCTCTCAGACGCCTCAACTTCCTTAACACCAAGCCAGCTAAAACCCAATAGAATTAAAAGAAAAACCGCCAGGATCACTCCCAGCGGAATAAAATGCTTTTCTTCAGTTTTCATCCTCAATCTCCTTTAATGCCCACTCAATAGTTACTAAAAGAAAATCATTCGCACTCTGTTCTGAAATGGTGATGAGTTTAAAGAAGGTCCTCATTTCATCCTTAGTTAAAGCTTTAAGAATATTCTTCTCTCCTTTAGAAATATCAAGAAGCACAGTACCATCACCTCGATACTGAATTTTTAAATCTATATCTGGATGCTCTTTCTTAAAAGTCTCTACTGCTGTCAATTTTCCACCTCTTCCTCTAATACATCGTAATAATTTTTTGGAATACTAATGCGACGCAACCATAAAAGTTTAATTCCGTTTGCTTCTGTCATACTTTCACGTAAAGAACCCACAAGATTATTTTCAATTGTATCATCTGTATAAGCTATAGATAACTCCTGATTATAGCCAGTCACCCACGTTTCTATAAATTTATCAGTCTCTGAACAAAGTACTTTGGTATAACGTTCTGGTGGATTTGATTCATCTTTTTCTTTGACATATTTATGAGTAAATCTATCAAAGTACATTTTCTACCTCCGTGTAATATACTTTATATGGTGTCTCATCTCTTTTGAAATGTACAGGATCATTCCAAGGTTCCTTGGTGTACGTGTTCTTAGCATGTTCTCTTTCACTGGTCAAGTGACACTGCTCATAGCACCTACCCTTACAATGATTATCTCTTTTACAGAGATATAAAACCGTTACTGTCTTACCGTTTTCTGTCATTACGATACCTCAAACATCATATTTGAAAAATAAATTGCCAATACTACTAACGCTATTGCGAATTGAGCAAAACATGCATTGGACCAAAAATCATCATCGTAACTTCCTGATTGATGCGTTGCGATTATTGATATAAATGCGCTAAGGACTAAAGCAATTACGCAATAAGCTACAATCGATCCCAAAAATCCCAAAACACACATAACCGGATTCATTTTGAACTCTTCTCCTCAAACTTTACTGGCTTATGAGAATCTTCATTAACAGGATTCGTCAGGCACTCGTTGCATGGTTCCTCGTGCTGAGAAACCCTTTTATGCTTGCACTTCACACAGAAAATATCAAATTCGACAAGCTTTTTCATGCCTGTTTCCTCCAGTATTTGTTTTCATACTCTTCAATATTAAGAGCGACTTTAGCAGCTTTTGGGTCAAGGCCGTATTTCCGACAATTGATACAGATAAATAAATATCTATATGCGTTTTGCAATTCTTCCATAGTAGTAGTTTCTTCTTCTGACATTGCTACAACAATATTAACAGCATGACCTACAAGAAGTTTCCATCTTCCTTCTGAAATTCTAACATCTTTATTGGGTGCTGCTGCGAAGGTGTGACTATCCTCGTCTAACACCTCATTTCCAACCCACTTTCTGACTTCTTTTACCCAGTTTTCATCCGAGAAAGCTTTTCTGTACTGCTTAAATGCACTAGTACTCATCTCTCCACCTCCTCTGCTACAGAAGCGATACTGTTAAGGAACTGCCAAGCAATACGCTCGTAAATATCAGCCTTCTGTCTAAGCAGAGCCGTATCGATAGCATCCACAGACTTCTCAACTTCAACCGGAACCTGGACCTCTTTGACAACTTCCTTAATCACTTCCACAGGCTTCTCAACTTCCTTGATGACTTCGACAGGAACTTCCTTAATCACCTCAACTTCCTTAGTTACTTCTACAGGCTTCTCGACAATCTTCTCAACCACATCAGGTTCAATGCCAAGAAGATAACAGACCTTAGACTTCACTCTTTCGAAGTTCGGAATATCATACTCCTTCTCAATGAAATATTTAGATGGCTTGGTGAGGATACGTCTACAGTCAACATACCTACGATCCTTCATGCTGACAGGGACACAGTACACAGGAGAATACTGCTGAATGTCATCCTGCAGCATCATACCGGTGACCCAACCCTTATAGCTTCTGAGGACAAGATACTCTGCATCTGCCCCATAAGCAGTAGAGAGCGTCCAGACATCACCAGGAGCCATCGCACCGAAAATATCGTCAAGCTTCCTGATTGTCGACGCAGCAGTGAGATCGTTATAGCCTTCGTCATTCTTATGCTCAGGATATCTCTCCACTTCGTTTTCCTCTTTCTTAGTTTCGGTTGGTGTTTCTTTTTCAGCTTTTGCAGGATAATTTTCTACTTCTTTACCATGTTTTTCAGAATAAATAAGCTTATTATCTCTAAATTCTTTTAATGCCTTGCTAACAGTGGCAGGTGAAAAACCAGATTCTTCGATGAGCATTTTTAAATTGATTCCAGGTTTAGTTATGATGAGATTAAGAATTTCATTTTTATGTTGCTCTGCATAAGCTCTATTCATTTCTGCTGTTCCACCACTTTTGCTAATCTTACCCATAGCTTCGTCCTCCTTT
>AUXO015831523.1_pt1 | contig 12064 bp, 11 predicted proteins | sample 768731 | NCBI WGS metagenome assembly AUXO01 (sample SAMN02715735, study PRJNA202380) | gut metagenome | biome: sheep rumen | host: Ovis aries | place: New Zealand: Palmerston North | reverse complement strand
TTGTAGATATATATTTAGGAGGGTCTAATGGGTTTATTTAGTAAAATTAAAAACATGTTCAAAAAAAATGACGAAGAAGAAAAAATTGAACGTGGGATTATAGAAGAAAAGAAAGATGAAGAAGTATTAGAAGAGCAGAAAAAAACTTTTGATGAAGATAATTCATTTGATATCTCTCATGAAGATTACGAAGATACTGATTTAGAATCAAATGATGATAATGAAGAAGTAGAAGATAATGAGAAAATAGAAGATATTGAAGAAGTAGAAGATGAAATAAATGATGAAAAAGAAAATGCTCAAGAATCAACTAAGGAATCAGTTAAAGTATATGAAAAAGGTTTAACAAAATCTCGTGAAGGATTTGTTTCTAAATTAATAAATTTAACTAATAGACATAAAAAAGTTGATGATGAATATTTTGATGAACTTGAAGAAATATTAATTATGGCTGATATTGGAATTGATACAGTTATGAGTTTTATGGATAGACTTAGAAAAAGAGTTAGAAAAGAGAATATAGAAGATCTTGAATACTTAAAAGAAGTTATAGTTGATGAATTATTCATTATTTATGTTAATGATGAAGTCATAGTTAATAAAATAAATTTTGCTGAAAAATCTCCTACAGTAATATTATTTGTTGGGGTAAATGGTGTTGGTAAAACAACAACTATTGCTAAACTTGCATCTAAATTTCATGATGAAGGTAAGAAAGTTATGATGATTGCTGGTGATACTTTTAGAGCAGGAGCTACTAAGCAACTTGAAGAATGGGCAAAAAAAACAGATTCATTATTTGTTGGAAAAGAAGAAGGAGTAGACCCATCAAGTGTTATATTTGATGGACTTAATAAATCTTTAGAAGAAAAAGTTGATGTAGTACTAATAGACACTGCTGGAAGACTTCAAAATAAAGTTAACTTGATGAAAGAACTTGAAAAAATTAATAAAGTTATTGGTAAAGTTATACCAGATGGACCACATGAAACACTTCTTGTAATCGATGCTACTACTGGGCAAAATGGTATAAGTCAAGCTAAGGCATTCAAAGAAATTACAAATATTACAGGTATAGTCTTAACAAAACTTGATGGAACTGCTAAAGGTGGAATTGTTCTTGCAATAAAAGAAAATGTTGGAATACCTGTTAAATTTATTGGACTTGGTGAAAGAAAAGAAGATCTTCAAGTATTTGATATAGAAAAATATATTTATGGGTTATTTAAGGATATGATGTAGATGGAAACGGATAGAGTTTTATATTTAAATTTACTATATGATTGTTATAAAGAACTATTTACAGAAAAACAACAAAAATACTTTGAAGAGTATTATTGGGATAATTTATCATTAAGTGAGATAGCAGAAAATAATGATGTATCAAGAAATGCTATTCATAATCAACTGAAAATAATGGAAGAAAGATTAATCGAACTTGAAGAAAAATTAGAACTTAATAAAAAGAAAGAAAAAATAGTAAAATTATTAGAAAATGAAGTAGATAATACTATTTTAGAAAAGATAAAAGGGTTATTGTAGAGGTGATATTATGTTTGATAAAATTTCATTTATTAATGAGACTAGTGTATATGTTAATTTGAATCCTAATGTTCCAATTACAAATAATATACTTAGTTCACACGTTGTTATACAGGATCAAGAAAAACAATTATTAGGAGAGATATCTGAAGTTAATAATGAACAAGTAAAAATTAAACTAATTGGAGAATTTTCTAATGGTAAGTTATTTGGTGGTATTATTAGAAAACCACTTATGGATGCTCAAATTAGACCTGTAAATGAACAAGAAATTGCTATTATTTTAGGGCAAACTAATGAAGGGGCAATGTATCTTGGAAGAAGTCCATTTTATAATGGTACTCCAGTATGTTTAAGTGTTAATAATTTTTTTGGAAATCATTTTGCAATTTTTGGAAATTCTGGAAGTGGAAAATCTTGTGGAACAGCAAGACTATTACAAAATGTTTTTCAAAACAAAGCAACACCTCCGTTAAATGCAAATTTTATAATATTTGATGTTTCAGGAGAATATGCGAATGCATTTTCAAAATTATCAGATATAGATCCAAGATATTCTAGTCGTGTATTTACTACAAATCCACATAATACACAGTATGAACAATTAAGAATTCCATTATGGCTTTTAAATTCTAGTGATTTGGCGCTTTTGTTAATGTCAGATTCTCATTCACAATTGCCTATAGTAGAACGAATGTTGAAACTTGCTAGAATTTTTGCAGAATCTACAGAAATGAGTGAAAAATATAAGGATCACTTAATTGCAAAAGCAATAATATCAATATTATTTAGTGATTCAACACCAGTTAAAAAGAAAAATGATATTTTCGCAATAGTTGAAACTTGTCCAACTCCTAACTTTAATATGGAATCTACTATTACTGGTGTAGGATATACAAGAAAATTAAGAGAATGTTTTCATATAGATAAGACTGGTACATTTACTGAAGGTATTTTATTTACTGAATATGTTACATCTTTTGTTCATGAGGAACTTGATAATTATGAACCATCAACTATGACATATTATAATTTAAATGACCTTGAAAAAGCTCTTGAATTTACACTTATTTCTGAAGGATGGTATAACAATCCAAACACTTATGCAGATTCTGTTAGTGTAAAAGTAAGGCTTCATTCATTAATGACTAGTGAACAAAGCAAAATATTCGATTATCCACAGCAAGTTAATGTACAACAATTTTTAAGTCAAATATTATACAAAGATAATACTAAAAGACAAGTAGTTATTATTAATCCTGATGATATGGATGATTCATTAGCAGCAGTTATTACAAAGATTTTTACAAGAATTATTTTTGATTTTGCTAAAACGTTGCCTAATAAAGGGTCAATTCCTTTTCATATTATAGTAGAAGAAGCACATAGATATATAAAAAATGATAATGACCATTTTTTGATTGGTTATAATATATTTGAACGTGTTGCAAAAGAAGGAAGAAAATATGGGGTTATATTGGGTGTTATAAGTCAAAGACCAGTTGAATTATCTGATACTGTTATTTCACAGTGTTCAAATTTCTTGATTTTTAAGACTAACCATCCAAGTGATGAAGAATATATAAGAAAAATGATTCCAAATATCAATTCAGATATCGTTGATAAACAGAAAGGATTACAGTCTGGTACTTGTTTAGGATTTGGTACTGCATTTAAAATACCAGTAATAGTGCATTTAGATATGCCTGATCCTGCACCACTTTCTTCAAATAGTGATATAATTGTTAATTGGAAAAATGTATAGAGGGTGATAAAATGTTTGAAAGTTTGGGGGATAGACTTCAAAATGCTCTTTCTAAAATAAAGGGTACAGGAAAAATTACAGAAAGCAATATCAGTGATATGATGCGAGAGATTCGTCTTGCACTTTTGGAAGCTGATGTTAACTATACTGTTGTTAAAGAGTTTACAAATAATGTTAAAGAAAAAGCTTTAGGTGAGGAAGTACAAAGAAGCTTAAAGCCTGGTGAAGTATTTGTAAAAATAGTAAAGGATGAACTAACAGAATTATTAGGTGGAGAACAGAAAGATTTAAATCTTTTAGGCAATCCAGCAATACTTATGCTAGTTGGTCTTCAAGGAAGTGGTAAAACAACACAGATTGGAAAACTTGCTAATTTCTTGAGAAAAAAACATGCTAAAAAACCACTTTTAGTAGCGTGTGATGTATATAGACCTGCTGCAATTGATCAATTAAAGCAAATTGGAAAACAATTAAATATTGAAGTTTATGATGAAGGAAAAAATGATCCTGTAGTAATTAGTGAAAATGCCATCAAATATGCAAAAGAAAATAAATATGATTATGTATTAATAGATACTGCAGGAAGACTTCATATAGATGAAGAATTAATGGATGAATTAGAAAACATTAGAACAAAAGTTAAACCACAAGAAATTCTTTTAGTAATAGACTCTATGATGGGACAAGATGCCATTAATGTAATTGAAGGCTTTAATAATAAGCTTCCACTTACCGGAGTTATACTTACTAAACTTGATGGAGATACACGTGGTGGTGTAGCTTTATCTGTAAGACATTTGACTAATGTTCCTATAAAGTTTATAGGTACTAGTGAAAAAATGGATGGACTTGATAGTTTTGATCCTGAAAGAATGGCAGGAAGAATTCTTGGAATGGGTGATATTGTTTCATTGGTTGAGAAGGTTCAGTCTGAAATAGATGAGAAAGAAGCAGAAAAAGCTGCTAAAAGAATGCAGAATGGTAAATTTGATTTAGAGGATTTTTTGTCTCAAATGAAACAAATAAAAAAACTTGGTCCACTTGAGAATTTAATTAAATTAATTCCAGGTGCTTCTAAGATGGGACTTAATAATGTTCAGATAGATCCTAAACAAATGGCTCATATTGAAGCTATAATTCTTTCTATGACTCCAAAGGAAAGAAAAAATCCTGATATTATAAAGGCTAGTAGGAAGACTAGAATAGCAAATGGTTGTGGATTATCTGTACAAGAAGTTAATAAACTACTTCAGCAGTTTGATCAAATGAAGAAGATGATGAAACAGGTTTCTAATGGAAATTTTAAAATGCCATTTTAATAATTAAATTTAGAAAGTTTTGTTGCATATCTACTTTAAATATGCTATATTAATTCTATATGATAATAAAATAGTAGAGGTAAAATAATATGAAAAAAGGTTTAAAAATTGTGATTGGTATAGTTGTTTGTTTGTATTTAATAGTTGTTGTGTTTACAACTGCATTTTTGTTAAATAGGAATGATTACGGTGTATCTAATTTCTTAGGAAGAGATTTGCTTATAGTAGAAGATAAAAAGTTGGAACCTGATTATAAGGAACATGCATTTTTAATTATTAAGAAAGTAGATAATGAAAAAATAGAAGTTGGAACAAAAGCATTCTTCTATGATACATACTCAACTGAACATAAAATTAAATTTGCAGAAGTAACCAAGAAAGATAAGATTAATGATGAAGAAACAACATTTACAATGAAGGATAACTCTATTGTATCAAGCCAATATATTTTAGGAACAGAAGATAGTGTTACTAGTTTAAATGCAATAGGACAATTTTTATATGTTGTTCAATCTAGATGGGGATTCTTATTTATCGTTGTATTCCCATTGTTCTTAGCATTTATGTATGAAATATATGCTATTTACAAAGAAGTAAAAAATAAATAATGAAAAAATATGTGTGGGTATTATTGCCACTTTTTTTCTTACTAGCATTTTCAGTAACTAAAACATTTTCTTTATTTGAAAGTGAAAGAGTTGATACAAGTAATTTAGATATTGCAAAATGGCAAGTGGAGATTAACGGAACTGATATTTCTGGTAGTACAAGTGAATTTACAGTTGATGAAATTCATTGGAATAGTTCTAATAATGTAAAAAGTGGAAAAATAGCGCCAGGAATAGATGGTTACTTTGATATAATTATTGATCCGAATAATACTGAAACTTCAATAAGGTATGATGTTACTTTTGATTTTTCAGAACTTGATGAGGATTTATTTGAAATCACAGAAATAAAAGAAATAAATGATAAAGAGATAGTTAGGACTGGAGAATTTACATATAGTAATGTAATATCTTTGGATGAAATAAACAATGATGAGACTAATACAATAAGAGTATATTTAGAATGGGTAAATGATGAGGCAAATAATGATAAAGATTCAGAATTAGGAAATTTAACTAATCATAATTCTATCAAAATTCCTGTAGAAGTTTTAATTACTCAGTATTATGATTCAGATTTGTTAGTAGAATATACTGGAGCATAATATGAAAAATAAAATAATAAATATTGCTACTAAAGTTATAACGACAGTACTAAGTATTATTACCGCATTATTACTTATACTTTCTGCTTATAACTTTTTTTCTGTAAAAATATTAAATAAAGATTATTCTAATATATTTGGATATACATTTTTTGAGGTAATAAGTGGGAGTATGTCTCCAACTATTGAAAAATGGGATGTAATCTTATTGAAACTTGACAATGAAGAATATGAAGTTGGGGATATAATTTCATATAAAAATGATGGAGCATATATTACCCACAGAATTGTGGAAAAAAAAGGAAAAACTTATGTTACAAAAGGAGATTTCAACAATACTGTGGATAATCCTATCACAGAAGATAAGATTGCTGGAAAAGTTGTTAAAACATTTAGTGGTGTAGGTGTATGGATTAAAGTGTTCACATCTCCTAAAATAATCTTTTCGATGGTAATATCTTTAATGCTTTTGGGCTATACAATAAATATGTTTAAAAAGCAGGAAAAAGAAAATGAAAAAAAATTCAGATTGGAAGGAAGTGTAGTTATGGAAAAAATTAAAAAAAGTACAAGTTTGAAAATAAAATTGTGCATTTTAGCTATTTTACTTATATTTCTTTTGGTACTTATACCTTATACACTTTCTAGATTTAAAACTGAAGCTAGAACTGATGTACCTATTGATATTGCTTTTTTCTTAGTAAATGATACCTATACACATGAAGAAATAACTCTAACTGATATGGAACCAGGGGATGAGAATTCCTATACTTTTAGTGTTTCAAATACTGATGGTGAGAATAGAACTGAAGTTAATATGTCATATAATGTAGAAGTTTTAACTACTACTAATTTACCACTTGAATATGAATTATTTATTATTAATAGTGGAGTTGATCAAAACATTGTTAATAGTAATGAAGTTATTACAGATGATGATGGAACATTTTTTAAATTGTTAAAAACGTCAAATAGAAATTTTACTTTTGATGCTGATACTACTGATAGTTACAAATTGACTGTAAAATTCCCTAGTGAGTTCAGAAACTTTAAATATCAAGGGGTTGCGGAGAATATTGAAATAAGAGTTAACGGTAAACAACTACTTGACAGTGACAACTAATGTGACAAGTTGCGACAAAAATTTACAAAACCTATTGCAAATATAAAAGTCAAATGCTATACTTCAAATATCAATAGAGAAAATATCAAAAAGATATTTGATGGAGGGAATAAAAATGGAAAGAAAAAAAAGTAAAAATCGTAAAAGAAGATTATTAATCCTATTAATAGCATTGTTCTTTACAACAATTATGTTTACAACAACGACTTATGCATGGTTTACTGCAAATAAGACGGTAACTGTTAGTACATTAACAGTAAATGTTGCAGCACAGAATGGTATTCAAATTTCTGCTGATGGAACAAACTGGAAATCAATTGTACAAACAGAAGATTTAAAAGGTGTTAAACAAAACACATATAGTAGTGATTTGAACACTAACCAAATACCAAATTCAATGGAACCTGTTTCAACAGCTGGTATTATTGATGAAGATGGACATATGGAAATGTTCTATGGAACAGTTGGAAGTAATGCAGGCGGAGATTATATCTTAACTGCTACAAAAGAGACTGATACTTCTGGTACAACTGGAAGATATATAGTATTTGACTTATTCTTTAAAGTTAATGCAGCTACAGACTTATATTTAACTACAAACTCAGGTGTTAAAACTACTGATACTACTGATACAGGAATTAAAAATGCTTCAAGAGTTGGATTTGTAATTCTTGGTACTACTGATGCAGGTTCTAGTTTAACTACTATTCAAGGTTTAACTGGATCTGGAGCATCTACTCCAAAATACATTTGGGAACCAAACTACGATGTTCATACAGCAGCATCAGTTGCACATGCACATGATACATATGGTGAAACAACTACTGTTGGACCTAATGCAGATGCAGTACCTTATTCAGGAGTTAAAAAAGCTATTCTTGATACTGATGGCGTTTTAGTACAAACTACAAGTGCTACACAATATACTACAAGAAATGCTGATTTCTTTGATACAGTAACACCTAACTATCAAACAAAAAATGCGTTTAGTGCAAATCAACAAATATTTAGTTTAGCTGCTGGAGTTACTAAAGTAAGAATTTATATGTGGATTGAAGGACAAGATGTTGACTGTCAAAATGCAGCTTCTGGTGGAACAATTACTTATGACTTACAAATTACTACTCCAGAAACTTCTGCAACACCAACACCATAATACGATTTTATAAGGAAGATATTTCTTCCTTTTTTTTTCTTCTTTAATTGTAATAATTCATGAAATATGTTATTCTTATATATAATAGGATAGAAGTTATGAAGAAAAAGAAAATTAATAAAAAAAGAATTATAATTGCATCTATACTTTTAATGTTGATGTTAATATCTGCCACTTATGGAAGATATATTTATAATGGAATAAGAAACTATTATTTGAGTACAAAAAAATTCTTTTTCAATAGTGACAAATTAAGTGAAGATATGGCTTATTATCAGCTTGATAACTGGTCTGGTGTTGATCCTGTTGTAGTTACTTTTAATATGAATAGTAAAAAAAATAATATAGTTTCATCTCCAGATAATATAGAGTATACAATTTCTTATACTTGTTCAAGTAATGTTAATTGCACATCTACTAAAGATACAGGGCTAATCTCAAATACTACTAATACAGATTTGTTTTCTATTACAATGACACCTAATAGAACTTTAGTAGGAGGAGATTCAATCTGGCTAGAAGTGGAAACTGAAGCAACTACCCCATATACTAAAAAATTAAGTGGAAAATTTACAATAAATGTTGGTGAAATTGGATTATCTTATGAAATAGTAGATAAATCTGGTAATCCTTATTTAGATTTTAATATTACAAATACTTTAGATTATTATAAAGTGTTTGAAGCTTTTCCTGGGCATAATGCTCAAGATAGAATTGAAATAAGTGAATACTTATCTCTTTCATCTGAAAATAGAAAAAAATGTGCTGCAGCTTTGATAACACTTACTTTTGATCCTAGTTTATTTAGACTTGATATGACTAACGAAGCTTATTTAAAAGCAGTTAGGACGTCAACAACGACATTACAAGATGGATATGATTATATAAATAGTGTTACATTTAGAACAGATGCTTTGTCGAGTACTTCTGTTAGATTTTATAAATTAAATACTACTAATAATTACACTTATCCATATGTAAATAATACTTCAATAATAACATTCAATAGTGAATAGGAAGTGGTTTTATGAATATGCTCGATGAGTATATTAAATTTGAAAAAAATAATATTTCTTTATTTGCAAAAGAAGTTTTAGCTGATTATTATGATGAAGAAATATTTGCTAAATTATTAAATACTTACGTTGAAAATAGATATTATAACTTTTATAGTGATACAGATAATAACTTAGAAGAGAATATATTTGATCATCTTAATAAAACTCTTGAAAAATTGGTTGAAGGTGTTGATCTTGATACTAAATCTAAGATAAATGAGATGTATTTACTATTTAACTATATTTTGTGCTTTGATGAAGTTAATAGCATTAATGATAAAACATTAGTAAGACTTTTATGTGATTATAGACGTGAATTATTTTCGATGAATGATACTATTTTTCAAAACAATATATCTAAGTTTATAGATAGTACTAGAAAAAAAAGAGAAAAGTTTTTTGATTACTTTCATACTGATGACTTTTATATAAAAAAGTATATGACTAGTAAAGAAAATGTTGTTGATATAGAATTAAATCATAAGATTAAATTTCCTAAATTATATAGTGAATATGCAATTGATAGAGTATTTACAACTGGTAGTATTAATGAAGATAGATTATTTGTTGAGTATTATTTAATTACAAATGTAATTATTAAAGACATTAGAGCATGCATATATGATAATTATTATTTAATAGAATTTGCTACTTCATTGTTTGAAAATAAAGAAAAATATGAAAAACTTATTAATATTGCTAGTGATGATTGCTTTAAGAATCAAACCGTTATGAAAATAACTTATGATGATTATGCAAAGCATAGTGGAAGTGTAAAAGATATGATTAGAGATGGTTTTAAATTTGCTATTTCTATAAATGATGATGATGTTAAAGAAGATGAGTTCCTTCTTTTAGATATTTTTGAATATATTATTGTAAATAAGAATTCTAAATATTGTAATACCAGTGAAAAAAATGATAAAATAATTGTTATAGAGTAGGTGAGGAAATGGATACATTTTTTAGATTTCTTTATGAATTTTTAGCTCAAACATTTTCTGGAGTGTTAGATATTATAATGGGATTTGTAAATGGAATTATTAAAATATTTAATATTAAAGAATATATTGCAGTAATAAACTTTTATAAAGATGATTTTTCAGGGCCTGAATGGCTCTTTGTTGCGATTGCAATAATACTTTTGTTATTGCTTCTTGTTGGAATAGTATTAATTTTCTATTTTATAATTAGGAAGTATTTAAGATTTAGAAAAACTATAGTAGAGCAAGAATCACTTCTTGAAGAAGTTGGGAAACTTAATAATAAAGTTGCAACTTTAGTAAAAGAACGTGAAGAAATACTTGCAATGAAAGTCTCACATTTAGGAATTAAACCTAATGAACCTGATACAGAAGAAGTTAGTGAGGAAAGTGAAGATACAGGGCCAGTTGATGCACCACGTTTCTCTAAACTTAATGAAATTGATATTGAATTTGCAAATTATAAAGTACAAAATTATGGTAATAGTTTTAACTTAGAAGAATTATGTAGTAATTTTAGAAATTTTGCAGCTTCTCAATTGAAACTATACTATAAACCTCAAATGATTAGATTATTTATTTCTGCACTTGCATCAACAAAACTTGTAATTTTACAAGGAATATCTGGAACAGGTAAAACATCTCTTGCATATGCTTGGGGAAAATTTTTAAAACATGACTCTTGTATTGCTTCAGTTCAGCCATCGTGGCGTGATAGAACAGAGTTGTTTGGATACTTCAACGAATTTACAAAAAAGTTTAATGAAACAGAAGTTTTAAAAGAATTATATATTGCTGGTTATACAGATGATGTTTATACGATAATTCTGGATGAGATGAACATTTCCCGTGTTGAGTATTATTTTGCAGAAATGCTTTCAATTCTAGAAATGCCTAACCATGATGAGTGGATAGTTGAACTTGTTGCAAGTTCATGGAAGAATGACCCAAAACATGTACATGGTGGTAAACTTCAAATACCAGAGAACGTATGGTATATTGGAACAATCAATAACGATGACTCGACATTCATGGTTACAGATAAAGTTTACGACCGTGCAATGCCAATAGACATAAATGAAAAAGGTGAAGTGTTTACACCTGAAGAAGTACCAGCGCAAGATATTAATTTTAGTTATATTAATAATCTATTTAAAGAAGCAATGCTTGCTAATCCTGTATCACAAGATACACTTGATAAAATTGAACAAATGGATGACTATGTAATTCAACATTTCCGTATAGCATTTGGAAACAGAATAGTTGCACATATGAAAAAATTTGTACCAGTTTATGTTGCTTGTGGGGGAGATGAAATAGAAGGGGTTGACTATTTCATAGCAAAAAAAATCTTAAGAAAATTTGAACAGTTAAATATTTCATATATAAGAGATGAAATCGATGGATTCGTTGATTTCCTTGATAATACATTTGGAAAAGATAGAATGAAAGAATGTAAGGAGTATGTTTTAAGACTTAAGAAATTAACATAAAAAGGATAAGAAGGTGATTTTAGTGGACGATAAAGATAATGAATCTTTAATAGATGAGAATTCTACGGTTATTCCAGATGAATCAACTGACGAAGTATCTTTGAATGAAAATGATACCAATGTTGGTGAAGTTCAAATCGTAAATCTTTATAATGAACACGATAATCAACTTATCGATGAATTTAATAAAAATATAATATCAAACCTTGATGCTAAGCTTGATTATGATAAGACTGAAGTATCAGTTGGATGGCTTGATATTATGGAAGAAACTATAAGATATATAGATAATATCTTAAGAAATCCAAATAGATTTATAGTAAATGAAGAAGATATAGTAAAAATTGAACTTGCTAGACGTGTTACTGTTGAAAGTATAAAACATCTTTCTAGAAATACTAATTTAATTCAA
>AUXO017643576.1_pt1 | contig 12066 bp, 11 predicted proteins | sample 768731 | NCBI WGS metagenome assembly AUXO01 (sample SAMN02715735, study PRJNA202380) | gut metagenome | biome: sheep rumen | host: Ovis aries | place: New Zealand: Palmerston North | reverse complement strand
ATGAATTTCCATGGTTGTTTATTGACTCCACTTGGAGCTGCCATAGCTGCTTTTAAAAGAATTTCAATTTTTTCTTCTTCAATTTCAGTATCGCTAAATTGTCTAACTGATTTTCTTGTTAAAATCGCTTCTATAGCTTCCATAAATTAATTCAATTCTTTAAAAAATTTCAAAGCAAAATCTACATCTTTTATAGTTGTTGAAAAAGAAGTAACAAATCTAACAATTGTTCTTTCTTCTCCTTTTGCCCAAATTTCAACACCGAAATCTTCAACAATCTTATCAACAAATCTATTTTCAACTCTTACAAAAATTTGATTTGTTTCAAAAGGAAGCATATCGACATTGAGTTCTTCTAATCCTTTATACAATTTATAAGCCATTTCATTTGAATGTCTTGCAAGATCAAAATATAAAGTATTTTTGAAAATTTCAGCAAATTGGATACCTAAAAAATATCCTTTTGAAGACATTGCTCCCTTATTTTTAATATGAAATCTAAAATCTTTAGCAAGTTCTTTATCTTTTATGACTAAAGCTTCTCCACTTATAAGACCATTTTTTGCTCCACCAATTGAAAAGGCATCACATACTTCTCCAAGTTCTAGAGCTTTTAAATCATTGTTTCTACTTGTTAAAGCAGCACCAAGTCTAGCTCCATCTATATAAAGATATAAATCATTTTCTTTACAAAATTTATATAAATCTCTTAACTCTTTTGCGCTATATATTGATCCGATTTCGGTAGAATTTGATATGTAAACAAGTCTAGGTTTAACCATGTGTTCATCAACATGAGCATCAACTACTTCTTTAATATCTTCAGGATATAATTTACCATTAAATCCTTCTTTAACGATAATTTTGTGACCCGAACCTTCAATTGCTCCGCTTTCATGAACATTAATATGTGCTGATTTACAAGCAATTATTGCTTCATATGGTTTTAAAACATAGCTAATAAATAACATATTAGCCATTGTTCCACCATTTACAAAAAACACTTTAGCTTTTGGAAGTCCAAAGATTTCTCTAATATAACGTTTTGCTCTTTTTGAATGTCTATCAAGCCCATAAACTTCATTAACTTCTGAAGAATATTTCTCTAAAGCTTTTAAAATTTGAGGATGACAGAGAACCGAATAATCATTTTTAAAATTTGCTTTCATGAAAATATTTTATAACAACTAAAAAATTTAGAGAAAATTTTTCATTTGAAAGTACATATTAGGACAAAAAATTGAACCTTTTTTTCATTTTTTTATCTTTAAAACTAGCCATAAGAATAATTTAGCCTTATAATATTGCACTGAAAGGAGAGTATTATGCAATTTGTTAAAGAACGTTTAGGTAAATGGATTCAAGCTGCAATTATTTTAACAGTAGGTATTTTATGCATTGTTGCTGGTGCCGTTATGGGCAGTAATGATCCTATGGGAGCTGCTGATGCTTTAGATGCAATTTCACTTGTTTTAGGAATTGTTCTCATCGTTGTCTCTTCATTATCACTTTTACTTGCAATTGTTGTTGCTGTTCTTGCTAAAAAAGGTTTTGCAGCAGTTGCTTTCCCAGGTGCAGCACTTTTAGCACTTGGTATTAGCTTATGTGTTGCAAAATACGCTGCTACATTAATTACACTTTTAATCACAGTTGTTCCTTATTTATTATTAACAATCGGAGCAGTTGTATTACTTGATGCAATTTTCACATTTGTTTTAGCAATCCAAGCTAAAGAAATGACAAAAGCTTTACCAGCATTTATTGTTGGTGCTCTTGTTGCAATTGGCGCAATCGTACTTGGTGCTCTTTGTGTTGGAAGTGATCCTGTAATTAAATTTGGTGCACAATTAATCGTCTTTGGTATTATTGTTGTACTTGTTGCAGTTTTCCAAGTTGTTACAACATTTGTTAAATTACCAGATACAGTTGTTGTAGTTGCAAAGAAAGAAGAATAATTAATAATTATTCAAAATAGAATAAAAAGGCTGCAAAAATGAAATATTTTTCATAAAAGCAACTTTTTTATTTTGCTTAATTACTATATAAATTTAATATATCATCAAGAGAATTTAAGTTAAATTTTTCTAATTTAAATTCTCTTTTTTTATTAACTAAATTATGATACCACGAAGATACTTGACTCATTTTTTCGTGTCTTGTATTTAAAATTTCAGCAAAAGCAAGCAAGATATCAAGTCCAAAATTGAAGTCAGAAACAAAATATCTTGAATTAAAATCTGGAACAAATTTATGATTTTCATTTTCTATACAAGGTGTTTTCAAGCCCTTAAAAGCATCAATCGATTTTATCTTTTTAGTCATCGATATAGCATCATAACTATCATAATGTTCTGTGATTTTTAAAAGTTGGTTGATATTGAGTCCTTTTGAATTTAAAAGTTTAATCATCTCAAAAATTTCTTCATCTAATTCTATTAAAAGTTTAGAAGTTTCTTCATTCCAATCTTCATAAAAAAGAGGAATGTAATCGTATTCTTTTGTATTAATATTAAAATCAGAAAACAGATTATAAAGTCTAGAAGTATGAAGGGTTGGATTAGAATTAACAAAAGTTACATTTAAATAATTATTAAGTTCTTCAATTTTCATTTTGAAAAGTTCAGATAAAATTTTACAAATTTCACCATTTTTAGAATTTGGTAAAGTAGCAACTTTTAAAGATTTCTTTATCCCAGATTCTTTAACAATTTCACCAGGCTTTTCAACTCTAGCAATTGCATGAACTCTTTGAAGACCTGAAATTGTAGCTCCTTTATTAAGAGCTTCTTTAAAAAATAATTCAGCTCCTCCTGATCCAGGAACAAAAACTAAATGATGATTTGAATTTAAAAAAGGAATAATATTTTTTGAAAAGTTTTCAAACAAAAAAGCAGGAAAAGTAATAAAAATATAGTCACATTTAGAGCAAAAACCTTGCAAATCTGAAGTTATTTCTTTAATATTGGCTTCATAGTAAGTATCATTATCTTCATAATGCACTTTCATTTTTTTATTAAAAGTGTTTACTTTATTTTCATCTTCAGTAAATAAAATTACATCATTAGAAAGTGAAAATTTTGTTGCTAATACACAACCTAGATTCCCTGCTCCTACTATTCCTATACTCAATTTTTCCATAATCTTAAATATTCAATTAATAAATCATCTATATAAATTAAATAACTTTTTCAAATACCATTCTATCTTTATTTGGAGGTAGAATTACTCTTCCACAAAACTCAAAATCAAATTTAGTAATTAAATGTCTCATAACAGCATTGCCTTCATGAGTATCAATTCTTAAAGAATGATATCCTTTTAATTTAGCTACATCCAAAAATGTTTCAAATAACAAATCACCATAACCTTGATGTGCATATCTTTTATTTAAAGCAACTCGATGCATTACCATGTAATCTAAATCAGTTAGCCATTCTCCTTCATAAAGATGGTGATAGTCTTCTTCATAAAAAGTCAAAGCGCAAACTCCTGCTATCTTTGTTTCATCATTTTTATCTAAAACAACATATAAATTTTGATTATTTATATCATTAATAAAATCATCTTTATTAGGATAGCCATCTTGCCATTGCCCATTTCCTTGAAGTCGTAAAATCTCTCTAGAATCTTCTACAGCTTCCATTATTTGATTAATATCTTTTAAAGTTGCTAAGCGAAAAAATCCCATAATAATCACATTTTTTCAAGCATTCCAAGAACGATATTACTTGAATGAGAGGCGGCTATATTTCCAAAATCGGCATAGCTTTCATGAGCTTTCCCGTCTGCTTTATCACTTAAAGCTCTTAGAACTACATATGGTGTTTTATAAGCTTCACAAACGCAGGCAACTGATGCTCCTTCCATTTCACAAGCGATTGCATTAAAATTTTCTCTTAATTTTTTGACGTAATTTTCAGAAGCTATAAATTGATCTCCTGTTGCTATTCTTCCTTTAAAAACATGTTTTTCTCCTAAAGTAGAAACAGCAACTTCATAAGCTAAATTAACAAGATTTTCATCACAAGTATAAACAACACCTGGCTCTAATTCGCCACCAGGATCTCCACCAGCCCAAATTAAACCTTCATCAGTCAACCTTCCATAATCATGTTCAACTAAAGTTGTTGCAATAACTTGATCTAAAACACTTGTTTCATCACCTACTGCTCCAGCAATTCCTGTAAAGAGGACATCAGAAATATTATAACTATTAAAAAGAGTTGTCACTCCAGCAGAAGCTTTTACTTTTCCTATACCAGATTTTGAAATTATTACATTTTTATCTTTCAATTTTCCTACATGATAATCAACGCCACCAATTTTATCAATTCTTTCAATTTGAGCTTCTTTAAGTAAAATATCAATTTCGTTGCTCATTGCAGAAACTATACCAATATATTCTTTTGAAGTTGTTTCACAACTTGATAAAGTTGAAATCGCCAATAGACTGGAAATTAATAAAATTGAACGTTTCATAAAAGCCTCCGAAAATACCTAAATATTTTACACTAATTTAATAGCGTTGAAATAAGTTGAAACAAAAACAAATAAAAATTTAAGATTCAGTTTCATTTTTCTTTATTTTTATTGATAGTCGATGAATTAAAAAGTCTAGAAATTTTTCTAGACCTATAAATTTATTTTTTTGTTTATATTAATTTATATCATCAACAAGAAGTAATATTCCACCAATTGTTGAGCAGAATAATAAGACACAAACTTTAAAGCCTATACCAATTTCGCTTCCATCTTTCATTTTATTATTAACGTAAATACACATTGGAATCATCCAAGCTAATGGAATAAGAGCAAAACCAAATACAACAGTTGAAATAATCATAAAAACAAGAGCAACTGTTCTTAGCATTTTCTTATTTTCTGACTTAGATTTGTTTTCACCCATATAAATTTGATCGCTATTCACCTTTGTTCCACAATTTGGGCAAAATGAATCGCTTGAATTAATTTCTTTTCCACAATTTGAACAATACATATCTTTACCTTCTTATCTTATATATACATATTAAACATATTCTTAATTAAATTAAATATTAATTTAAGTTATGCTAAAAATTAGACAAATTTTACGTAAAGAGAAAGTGTCATTTAAAATAAGAAAATATTTAACTCGCCCATCATTCATATTATTTTGCTATAATAATCAAAATAGGAGAAACGATTATGAAAGGCTTTAAAAATAGCAATATTTATGTTGAAGGAAAAGGAATAATTAAAACAAATTTAGCTATTGAAAATGGTTATATTAAAGAAATAGGAAATAATATAAACACCGATGGTTTTGAAGAATTAGATGATAATTTAATTTTAGTTCCAGGACTTGTTGATGAGCATATTCATGGTGCAGGCGGAGCCGATGCAATGAATGGAAATTTAAAAGATTTAGAAACAATTGCTAAATATCAAGCAATGGATGGAACTACTTCTTTTAATTTCACAACTATGACTATGAAAAAAGATATTATCATCAAAGCCTTAAAAACAATTGATGAATATATGTCTAAAGATAGAGATGGCGCTAGAGTAATGGGCGTACATCTAGAAGGTCCTTTTATTTCTAAAGCTTTTTGTGGAGCTCAAAATCCTGGAGATATTTTAGAACTCAACTCTGCCGATTTGCTTGATTTTATTACCGCAAGCGGTGACCACTTAAAAGAAATCACGGCAAGTTATAAACCAGGAAATGAAGAATTTGCTTCTATTTTAAAAGAACATAAGATTGCTGCTTCAATTGGTCATACAGATGATACTTATGAAGAAGCACTAAATGCAATTAATAATGGATTTACTACTTCCACTCATACATACAATGCGATGAAAGGAATTCATCATAGAGAAATCGGAACACTTGGAGCTGTAATGCTTGATGATCGAGTTAAATGCGAATTAATTGCTGATTTACATCACGTTTCTGCAGGAGCTATTAGACTTCTTTATAAAGCAAAAGGAAAAGATGGAATTATTTTAATTACCGATTCAATGGAAGCAAAAGGATTACCTGATGGGATGTATCAACTTGGAGGAAATCCAGTTGTTGTTAAAGAGGGCACAGCTAGACTTGAAAATGGTACATTAGCTGGATCAATTCTTCATTTAAATGAAGGCGTTAGAAACGTCAAAAATGTACTTGGTTTAACGCTTGAAGATGCCATCGATTTAGCAACAATTAATCCTGCTAGAAACATGGGACTAGATAAAGAAATTGGTTCAATTAAAGTTGGTAAAAGAGCTGATTTTGCAATCATTGATAGTAACGTGAATGTTTATAAAACAATTAGAGATGGAAAAATTATTTATTCAAAATAAATAATAATGGTCGATTGAATTTCGACCATTTTTTATAGAAATTTTCAAGTTTTAGAGGATTTTTGGCAAACTTGCTGCCATATATGATTGGCCAAGTCGCTTAAATTTTTCATCAGCTGTAAAGATATTAATTGAATTAATATCATTTTCTTTTAGATATTCATTAGCCTTTTTGATAATTAAGTCTCCACCAATTCCTGTCATTACTCTTCCTAGTAGCAAGACATTTTCAATGCGCAAAAATTTATTATAATAAGCTAAACTGCTACCTAAATAGATACCCATATCTTCATAGGCTTTAAGTACTTTTTCATTACCATTTTTCGCTTCTTCTTGGATCTTAACAAGTTGTTCAGCAAGTGTTCCTTCAAAAGAAACTCCAGCCATCTTAGAAAGTTTAATTACGCCTTTTTGGGAAAGATATTCACTTCCTGCTCCACTAATTTGAGTTGCATAATGCTTAGAAGCGTTATCATCATAATTCATCGGAACTTTTCCTAGTTCATTAATCCAACCATTAAGCGAATTATTGGCTGAGTAACCTGTTGCTTCACTAGTTCCCATCGCTAAACCTAAAATATAATTTTTATTAAAATGAATTGCCCCACTTAAAGCCGTCACATCTCCATCGTTAGCAACAACAAGTGGAACATTATTGAATTCATTTTTTACTATATCTTTATATATATTTCTACAATGTGAAATTTGATCACTTAGAGGAACTTTTATAAATAAATTAGCTTGAGCCATTTCATTATTCATAACAATTCCTGCAGTTGATACTCCAATTGCATCAACATGAGGTAAATGACTTGCCGCTTTTTTCATGCTATCTAAAATGCCATCATAATGATATTCCCAATTACTAACTTCTTTTGGATTCCGTAAAATTTCTTCAGAGAAAACTACATTTCCATCGATAACTGCCGATACTTTTCTATCGCTTCCTCCAGCGTCAAATCCAATTCTACACCCCTTAAAATCTCCTGATAAAGGAATTATATTTTCTTTAATAACAAATTCTTTTTCGCTATATTTAACTTCAAACTTCTTATTAAAAACAACTTCCATGTTCTTAAAAGAATTTGATAATTCATCATCATTATCGATTTTAGAAATCAAATAATTAAAGAATTCTTTTGAACCCTTAAATAAGAGGGCTTCTCCTCCAACCATAAAAATCAAAGTGATAATTATTTTTCTAATATAAAAGAAAGAAGTCTCAAAATCTGAAGAGATTATTTTTGATTTATAAGAATATAAAATATTCCCATTTTGTAAGATAGCAATCTCAATATTTTTGTCACCTTTTTTTTCAAAATTATTTAAGGCTTCAAAAGAAGATATAAAATTTTTATCAAAATTCATCTTCATAAATTATCTTCCTAAAGAAGCTAAAACTTCATGTAAAATATCTTTCATATCTTTTTCATGAAGCACCATATCTTCTAAAAAATATAATTGATTTCTTGCTTTGATTAAATTTTGATTTTCGGTTGATGCTTTAAAGTAAGGGTCGCCTTGAAGATAATCTGTTAAATATCTCATACCAAGTTCATAAGTCATAACTAAGCAAGATGTTGGGAGTAATTCAATCTCAGCTTTACTTAAAGTATCGATTGTTTCAGCCAAAAAGCCTTCTAAATAAGCCTTAAAATAATCTAATTTGATGTGAATCTTAGTTTTATCTTGTTCTGTTTTGGAAGCTGTTGATGTTCCACTTCTAATTGCATCACCAAAATCGTTAACAGCATATCCTGGCATGACTGTGTCAAGATCAAGAACACAAAGTGGTTCATGAGTTTCTTTATCAAGCATTACGTTATTTAATTTTGTATCGTTATGAGTAACTCTAAGTGGCATTTCTCCACTATTAACAGCATCATCATAAACATGAGCTAAATAAGAATATTTTCTAACAAGCTCAATTAAATCAGGAGCATTCTTTGCTCTATCTTTAATATCTTCTTTAACTGACTCTTCAAAAACTTGATAACGATGAGGAGTATTATGAAAATTTGGAATTGTGTAATACATCTCATTAACAGGAAAATCACCTAAATCACGTTGGAATCTTCCAAAAGCAATTGCGCCTTCTTTAAAAGCTTCTTTATTAGGAGTTACATCATAAGCAAAACCTTCGATAAATTTAAAAGCCCTCCAGAAATTATCATGTTCATCAATATAATAAGGCAAACCATTTTTAGCGTGACATACTTGTAAAACGCCTAAATCTGGATTTCCATTTCTAGCAACTATTTTTTCTTTAATATGAGTTGTGATTCTATCAATATTAATCATAACTTCTTTTGGTTTTCTATATACATAAGTATTAAGACGTTGGAGTATAAAGTGGCCACTTTCCATGCTTAAATCCAATGTATCGTTGATGTTTCCAGATCTTATGAGTTTGTATCCTAAAATCTTGCTATCGAAATCAAATTCTGAAATAGCTTTTTCAACTTCTTTTAAAGTAATGTCAGCTGCCATAATGTCACCTCATTTTTAATCAGTTTAATTTTAATAATTAAAATGCCTAATGTCTATAAAATAACACTACGCAAAATAAATAAAAATATGTCAAAGAACAAGTCTTCTAACTTTTCTATGGTTAGAAGTTGCGCTAGTCTTTCTAAGTCCAAAAACGAATAAGAAAAGAATATGAACATTAAAAGATTTCACGTTCGCTTGAATAATGCCTTTTATTTGGAGTAGGCTAACCCGCACCGTTAATTATTTAAAATAAAAAGGGTTATAAAGATAGCTGTTGCATCTCCTTTCTGCCCCTTTAGTGATTTAATAATAAATCCATGTATTTATATTTGTCAACAATTATTTGCAATTTTTTAAAAAATATTTTGTTTTTGCAAGTTTTTTATTCAAATACATGCTATTTTCTTAATTAAAATTATGCATTCTATAAGTAACTACTTCATCATTAATAGCAAATAATTTATATTTACTATTCGTTGGAACTGATATTAAAAATCCACATTCAACAAACTTGTTTAAAATTTTAAAGACCCCTTGCTTACTCATATCAATTTTACACATCTTTAAAAAATCAAGATAAGTGAATTTGCTTTCATATCCGATTAAAATATGTTTAATATAATTTATCTCGGTGTTAGTTAAGACAATATTTCTATTTTTTGAATGTTTAACTATTTCATCAATATTCATGTAACATAAGATATAGTCAATTGATAATTCAAAAATATATTTAAGAAAATAAGTTATATCATTATGTGAATTTCTAGATTCTTCAATTGCTCTATAATATTCTGCTTTTGTTTCGTTAATTGCTTCTGAAATAATTGGTGGATAATATTTACTTCCTGTTAATAAATAAACCCAATAAGAAATCATACGTGCAGTTCGTCCGTTATAATCAAAATATGGATGGATATATAAAATATAGTAGTGACAAATATGAGGTAAGAGTATTGTCTCTAAACTATTATCTTTTTTATTTATAACATCATTTACATAACTAAAAAGACTATTCATGCATTCTTCAATGTTTTTAGCTGGACAACCTTCATATTTATCTACTATTACCGAGTCATAACGATAATATTCGCCTTCCTTAAGTTTATTTTCTTCACTTAAAGAATCGTTGCTTAATAAAGAATATAATTTAAATAAATTCTCAGGAGTAAATTCAGGTAACGTTTCAACAAATTTTATTGCTCTACCCATGTTTTTGATGATTATATCGTTTTTATCTTCTACTTCTATATTATCTTCTAATATTTCTTTTAATCTTTTCCTTGTTGTAGGAACATTTTCTACATTTAGCGTTCCTTCAATTTCCGAATAAATTCGAGATTTTTTAATTTCTAAAAGATATCTATCTGATATAAAGCTTCTATTTTGATTAAAATCATCAACAATTAAATTTAAATAATCTTTAATAAGTGAGGAAAGATCTTTACCAATTACTCCATAAATAAATTTATGATTAAAAACTTTTAAAGGAGTTAAAAATAAGCGTTTATCGCCTTCTGAAATAATTTTATCAAGATAATCAAGAAACAAATTATATTCAAATGGCTCTAAAAAAGTACCAACACTCTTACTATATTCTAGTTCTTTTTGTGTGTGATATTTTTCATTTAGTTGCTTCAATAAAATCTCTTCAAATTTATCTAGTTCCATATATTTACTATAAACCTTTCCGTAAACTAAGTAAATAAGATTTGTCAACCTTTTCGTAAACCAAATATTAAAAAATAGAATTTCTGAATTCTAGTTTTTATTTTTTAGATTTTAATAAGATTTACATCAGTTTCATTAAATCTAATGTGCTGATGCTTCAAAGAATGTATCTGATTAATTATTGGTGCTCTTGTTGCTATTATCGCAATCGGACTTGTTGCTTTAAGTGTTGGTAATGATCCAGTTATTAAATTTGGTGCTCAACTTATTGTCTTTAGTATTATCGTTGTTTTAGTTGCAATCTTCCAAGTTGTTAGAACATTTGTTAAATTACCAGATACAGTTGTTTTCGTAGCTAAAAAAGATGAATAAATAAATCTAAAAATTATTTGTTTTAATTAAAACATAGCAAATCTCCTTTATTTTTAAGAAATTGCAGCTTTTTATTGCTTAATAATAGTCAACTCTTTTGTCGTTATTATATATCGCGCCATATATATTTTTGCTAGGTTCAATTCCTGCTAAGCGACATACAGCGTCATGTGTTTTAATCGTTAAATCTTTAATTGCTTCTTTTTCGCCTAATTCTAAATTAGGATAAATTAACTCTCCAACATGAAGCGTGATACTTGCATTTGTTTTAAAAAGCAATTTTCTTAGCCATCCGCATTTTCTATAACTAAATGCAATTGGTAAAACTGGTTTATTATTTTTAATAGCAAAATAAGCTGCGCCTCTTTTAAATGGTCTAATAGGTTTATAATATTCCCACATTGAGCCTTCTGCGTATATATGAAGCCATCCTTTTTCTTCACTTAAAAAGTTATTAACTGTTTTATAGTAAGCTAGAGCGCCACCTACATTATCTTCAGGAATTGGAATTCCTCCAACGTGTCTTATAAACCAACTGCTTTCACCTTTAATATTTTTTGCCCAAACTAATGTTCTAGGCTTTATAGGTTTAGCAATATATAAAATAGACATATAATCAAATAAATTAATGTGGTTAGATACTGAAACTACTCCGTTTTTAAGCTCAGCTTTATGTTCTTTAATATATTTTTTACCTTTAACTTTTAATCCCATTGCTATACGGGCAATTAAATAACCAATAATAGATAAAAGAATTCTTACGATTCTATCTTGAAAGCGGAATCCTCTTGATTTATCAATAAAATGATAGTTCTCATCAAAAATAGCACCATTATCTTTTTTAATCTTTAAATAGTGTTCATCCGTATTTTCTGGAAAAGGATATTTTGTTGGTTTTGGATCAAAATATTCTTCTTTTTTATTTTTAGTCATACTTTATATATTAAAGCACTTTTTTAAAGACCATCCTAAGTAAAATATGTCAAAGATCACTTCACTCTAACTTTTCTAAGGCTAGAGGACTCCTCATCATACCCTAGTTCAAAACGCAATAAGAAAAAATATGAACATCAAGCATGACTTGGCCACCTGTTACAATAATGCCCTTTGATTGAAGTAGGCTAACTTACACCGATTTATAAAATTTAATAATTCACTTTAGTTAAAGGACTAAAGCCCTTTTTCTTTCTTACCATTTTCCTTAAT
>AUXO013398834.1_pt1 | contig 12066 bp, 10 predicted proteins | sample 768731 | NCBI WGS metagenome assembly AUXO01 (sample SAMN02715735, study PRJNA202380) | gut metagenome | biome: sheep rumen | host: Ovis aries | place: New Zealand: Palmerston North | reverse complement strand
ATGAGGTTGATATGGTAGTCATTATGGTGAAGCACGACCATATCAAGCAGAATTGGGATAAACTGAAGGGTAAAGTAGTGCTAGATTGCCATAATATATGTCCTCTTGAAGGGGTCTATCATATTTAATATTGAGGGGACGGTAGTTACAATTAAGACCACCGTCCTCACTTCTCAAAATCGTTGTTGCATTTCCATATTCAATTGTTATTTTTTTGAAATTCATTTAGATGAATGATGACATTGAAATCTGTAAACAATAGGCGTATAGAAAAGCATGAGTGATGCGCATTTAAGCAATAAAAGAATAGCAAAGAATACCATATATTTATACCTAAGAACATTCATCATAATGATAGTCACCCTTTTTAGTAGTAGGGTGATTTTGAATGCTTTGGGCGTAGAGGATTTTGGTGTATACAATGCTGTGGCTGGACTCGTGTCAATGTTCGGGTTACTGACGTCGTCGTTGTCTACAGCGATTAGCAGATATATAACTTATGAGCTTGGAAGAGATTCTTCAGATAATGATAAGTTAAGAAAGTTATACTCGATAAGCATAGACATACAGGTTCTTTTTAGTATCATTGTTTTGATATTGGGAGAAACGGCAGGTCTATGGTTTGTCAATACACAACTCAATGTGCCAGCTGATAGGATGGTAGCGGCTAATTGGGTTTGGCAAAGTGCCTTGTTCTCATTTGTATTCAGTCTTGTCCGTGTTCCTTACAATGCAGTGATGATAGCTCATGAACACATGAATGCATACGCTATTCTAAGTGTTTTGTACTCTGTCTTTAAGCTCATCATTTGCTATGCTGTTATTGTTAGTCCAATAGACAAACTTTCTTTTTATGCTCTACTGCATACAACAGTCGATTTTGCATTATTTGCCGGCTATTATGTCTATGGAAAAAGACATTTTGCTGAGTGTAGATACAAACATTCCAAAGATAGGAGTTTGGCTCGTGAAATGTTTGGTTTTGCAGGTTATTCTTTCTTGAATAACACTGCAAATATTCTGAATCTTCAGGGTGTGAACGTTTTAATTAATATTTTCTTTGGAGTAACACTTAATGCAGCAAGGAGTATTGCAACTCAGGTTGAAGGAGCAGTCATGCAACTTGTTGAGAATGTTACATTCTCAATAAATCCACAGATAACAAAGTCATACGCGGCAGGAGACAAAAAAAGAATGTTCTCTTTAGTATGCAAAGGAACAAAGTACTCATACTATCTGATGCTTCTTTTTGCTGTGCCTGTTTTTCTTGAATCAGAGACTATATTGCGTATATGGCTTAAGACAGTTCCTGATTGTACAGTACTGTTTTTGAGATTGACTCTGATAGGTGCGTTGTGTAAGATGTTGGGTAATACAGGCTATACAGCATGCATGGCTACTGGAAACATAAAGAAATACTCTATATGGATAACAGCAGTAGGAATTTTAGTTTTTCCACTGACATGGATTGCCTATATCTTAGGTGCTCCCGTAGAGTATGCATATTATGCTTTTATATTGATATATGTGTTAGTACAAGTTGTAAGACTATACCTTATGAAAAGTATGCTTGAATTTCCTCCTATGTTATATGTAAGAGAAGTTGTTGTAAATATATTTTTAGTTACCCCAGTAGTCGTTATTTTGCCTTATCTGTGCTATTCTCAATTGGATGCTGGATGGCAAAGGCTATCGATTGTCCTTGTTGTAAGTACATTATCTTTTGTAGCGGGGGTATACATCTTTGGATTGAGTAGAGCGGAGCGTAATTATTTTATTGGTATGGTGAAGTCAAAATTTAGATAACGATATGCTGAAAATTCTATTAATGGGTGGTACAGGCGCAATGGGCAACCATCTTAAAGATATTCTTTTAGAAAAAGGCAATGAAGTATATATAACTTCTAGGTCACACCATGATGACAGAGGCAATCTTCACTATCTTCAAGGAAATGCCCTTGACAGGAATTTCATATGCCCTGTTCTTGAAAGTCAGCCATGGGATGCAATAGTGGATTTTATGATATATTCAACAGAGTCATTCAAGACATTTTCAAAAACTTTGCTGTCTTCTACCAAACAGTATGTGTTTATTAGCTCAGCAAGAGTTTATTCTAATCATGATTCTCTTATAACCGAAGAGACACCACGTCTACTTGATATTTCTGATGATAAAGACTATTTGAATACAGATGAATATGCCTTGAGGAAAGCAAGAGAAGAAGATGTTATCAATCAGAGCGGTTTTCACAACTATACCATCATAAGACCTTATATCACATATAGCGAAAATAGACTGCAACTTGGTGATTTGGAGCATAGCAGTTGGTTGTACAGAGCTTTATCTGGGAGAACAATTGTTTTTTCAAAGGATGTGGCAAACCATATAACTACACTCACATATGGGCGAGATGTAGCCTATGGCATAGCAGCTAGTATAGGTAATGAAAAAGCTTATGGTCATGCTTTTCATATTACATCTCCGGATTCTTTCAAATGGAGAATGGTTTTAGAAATATACCTTGATGCCATAGAAAAGGTGACAGGTAATAGACCAAAGGTTAAGATGATTGCGAAGTCATTGAAATTGCTTGATAAAAAATCTCAGTATCAGGTGAAATACGACAGGCTATTTGACCGACAATTTGATAACACTAAAATTCTTGCTCTTACAGGGGATTTTCAGTTCACCGAAGTCAAAGAAGGTCTGACGAAATGCATATCAGAGTATGTGAAAAATTGGAAGGAAACGAAACCTTCTTATTTGGAAGAGGCAGAAAGAGACATCCTGACTCACGAGTATATTCCGTTTAGGAATATCGATACTTTCAGAAATAAGGTGATATATTTCGTTTGTAGGTATCTTAGGATGTCTGATTTATTAAGAAAAATAGCAAAATCAAATTAATTATGGAAGGTAAATATTATAGTTCTGAGCGTAGCATACAAATTCTTATAAGTCTGCTGAAGGCTCATTGTGTCAAAAAAGTCGTAACTAGTCCGGGTGCCACTAATGTAACACTGGTGGCTTCTTTGCAACAAGATTCTTATTTTGAGCTTTATTCAAGTGTAGACGAGCGTTCGGCGGCATATATTGCATGTGGTTTGTCTGCCGAATCTGGAGAACCAGTTATGTTGTCTTGTACAGGTGCGACAGCTTCTCGTAATTACGTGCCAGGTTTGACGGAGGCATACTATAGAAAATTGCCGATACTTGCTGTTACATCTACACAGGATTTGTCAAGGATTGGACATTTAAGAGCTCAGGTTATTGACAGAAGAGCCCAATTTAATGATATTGTAAATTTAAGTGAGCAAATACCTGCAGCAAAAACAGAAGAGGAGGAATGGGATGTAAATCTTCGTATCAACCGTGCTTTATTGGAACTACGTCATCGTGGCGGTGGTCCAGTGCATATTAACCTGACGACGACATATAGTAGGGATTTTAGTGTTAGGGAACTTCCAACGGAACGGATAATAAGAAGATATACCCAGAACGATGATTTGCCAGAACTCCCGAAAGGCAGGACAGCTGTTTTTGTAGGCAACCATAAAAGTTTTTCCGATTCGGAAACTATAGCAATAGACAATTTTTGTGCGGCAAACGATGCTGTTGTATTTTGTGACCACACGAGTGGATACTATGGAAAATACCGAGTGCAGTTTGCTCTTGCTATTAATCAACGCAACATGGTTTCAGATTTGCGTTTCCTTGATACACTTATTCACATCGGAGAAGTGTCGGGCGATTCTTCTACACAGCAATTGAAAGCTAAAAGAGTCTGGAGAGTGAATGAGGACGGTCAGTTACGTGACACATTTCAAAAACTAGAAAATGTTTTTGAAATGCCAGAAGAAGTATTCTTTAAACACTATTCGAATGGAAGTGAAGAAAATCATACTCAATATTTAGACAGTTGTAATGAGATTTTAGAGAAGGTACGTGAGAATATACCTGAATTGCCTTTTTCAAATACATGGATAGCAATGCAAACATCATCACGGATTCCTAAAAACTCAGTTTTGCATCTGTCGATTCTCAATTCATTGCGCAATTGGAATATGTTTGAGGTAGACTCTTCGATTGTTAGGTCAAGTAATACGGGAGGTTTTGGTATTGATGGTATGATGTCTTCTTTGTTAGGAGCTTCGTTGGCAAATAAAGATAAGCTCTGTTTTTTGGTGATTGGTGATTTGGCATTCTTTTATGACATGAACGCTTTAGGAAATAGGCATGTCGGAAGAAATATAAGGATACTACTTATCAATAATGGTAAAGGTACAGAATTTAAGAACTTTGATCATCCTGGGGCAGCATTCGGTGACGAAGCTGACCTTTATATTGCCGCAGGGGGACACTATGGCGGGCAATCAAAAGATTTGGTAAAACATTATACTCAAGATTTGGGATTTGAATATCTGACAGCAAGCAATAAGGAGGAATATCTTTCACAGGTAGATGCTTTTGTAAATCCTCAGATGATAGATCGCCCCATCGTTTTTGAAGTTTTTACACATAGTGAAGATGAAAGCGATGCCTTAAAGACAATTTATTTCTCAATGTCAGATTCGACAGGCAGAGTGCGAAACTTCGTCAGAGGAGCTTTTGGGCAAAAAGGTGTTGAATTGGTAAAAAAAATAATCGGTAAATAAAGGATACAGAATGAATCTCAAAAAATTTTTTTTCTTGATATTATATTATGGTATAGGATACCATCTCCCTCAAAAAACATCAAAATGGGGGGGGCATTTTCTCGAAAATTCCGCTATTGGTGTTGTAAACACATTTTTAAGAAAATAGGTATAGTTACAAATATTGAGCGACATGCTTTTTTCGGTAATGGAAGTGAGATAGAAATTGGTAACTATTCAAGTCTAGGCGTGAATTGTCATGTACCTCATGATACAATTATAGGCGATTATGTGATGATGGGTCCAAATTGTTTTATTTTTGCAAGTCAGCATAATACATCACGTACTGATATTCCAATGGTTTTTCAAGGGAATACTAGAACTATGCAAACTATTATAGGAGATGACGTATGGATTGGGCGTGATGTAATAATGTCGCCTGGACGCCATATTGGGAATGGCAGCATTATAGCTATGAGATGCGTACTTACAAAGGACTTTCCACCATATAGTGTAATTGGGGGTTGTCCATGTCGTATATTGAAAAAAAGAAAAGAAATCAATGAAAATAGGAATATTAACTTTACCCCAAGAAACTAATTATGGTGGAATTCTTCAAGCATTTGCCCTGCAGCGAATATTGTGTGATATGGGCCATGAAGTGCTGACTATCGACCGTCATAACCGCAGAGAATATCCCTCTTTGATGATTCATTTTGCAGGCTATTGTAAACGCTTGTTTTTTCACTATTTGCAAAGAAGACATGAAATTTCAACTAAATGGAATCCTTTTATTTCGGAGGAAGAATATAAAGCATCTTCTGCAAAAACACAGCAATTCATAGAGCGCAACATTCGACTTACTTGTCACGTATTCTCTGATGAATTGGCAAAGATAGAAGAAAAATATAGATTCGATGCTTACGTTGTTGGAAGTGATCAGGTGTGGCTTGATAATTATTGCCCTGCTTCATTTTTGGATTTCGTTCACAGAAATGATGTAAAGCGTGTTGCATATGCAGCATCTTGCGGAAAAAAATCATTCTTTAACAGTCCATCTAAGGTTAACCAATGTCGTGGATTGGCAAAGTTGTTCAATGGAATTTCAGTGCGCGAGGAACAATTAGTTGCTAAATGTAAAGAACAGCTTGGTGTTAATGCAGTATGGGTATTAGATCCAACTATGCTATTGGGTCCTAATGATTATTTAAAAAGTATCATAACTAATGTAGGTGGTGAACCAGTGTTGTTTTCCTATGTTCTTGATACTAATTCCGAGAAAAAAAATTTGGTTAACTTTATTTCAAAAAGTTTGCGACTTCAAATTGTTAACGGGAACAGAATTGAAGAAATAGGTAATAATAGTAAGGCATTCCCTTCTGTAGATGATTGGATAGGAAATATCAGTAGATCTAATTTTGTAGTTACAGATTCTTTTCATGGTACTGTTTTTTCTATTCTTTTCAACAAGCCATTTATTTCTGTTATCAACAAAGAACGTGGCGCAGACCGTTTCCGCTCTCTCCTACATAAGTTCGGGTTAGAAAGAAGGTTGATAACAGACATAAAAATTGAAGAATTATCTTTGTTAATACAAGAAAAAATTGATTTTAATTTGGTTAACAAAATATTAAAAGATGAAAAGGAGAAATCTCTTTCTTTTCTAAGAAACAGCTTACACGATAATGTTTAAAATATATAATTATATAATATTTCTCCTTGTAGCTTGCACTTCCTTTGGAAATATTGGAGGCGCATTTCAGATAGAGCGAATATTAGCCATACTATTCTTTCCGTGGTTAATAATTAGGTATCGTGAAAAGGGTTGTGCGTATTCTAAGACGCTTATAAAAGTTTTGGCATGTTGCTATCTTTATATGTTGATGTCATATATTTGGACTCCTGATAACGATGAAGGCATAAAGGAAATTGTTTATTATCCTATCCATTTTATTTTATTCTTGGAATTAATAGTATTCGCGAGATATGCACCATTTACGCTAAAAAGTATATCTCGAGGTTGGTTAGTGGCTGTGTTACTTTGCTCCATAGTTGCCTATTGGGAAATTACTACTGGACAACACCTTAGTATTGCTAAAGAGCAAAAGGATATGATGAATATTGAAGGGTATGTTATGCAACATTTCACCGCTTCAGTTACTTTCTTTAACTACAATAGTTACGTCACATATCTTTGTTTCAGTTTTCCTTGGATATTCTATATATTGATAGACAAAGGAAGAAGTTTTATAGAACAAATATTAGCATTGTTAGCTCTTGTAATGGCGTCGATGGTGATTGTAATTAATGCGTCACGAGGAGGAGTCCTTTCAATTGTGACCATGCTAATGGTTTATTATTGGTATTCTGAAAAATCCCAAATAAAGAATGTTACACTATTAGTAGTAGTGACATTATTGATTTATGGCTTGATACAATATGGTGAAGAATTTACAGCATTATTTATAGCAAGAGCATCAGATGGAGGAATGTTTACAGACGATGCACGATCTGTAATCTGGTCAAATGCGTTATTGGCATTTTGTGATAGTTTTGGTTTCGGAGTTGGTATTGGTGGCCTGTCTGCTTCAATGGCGGAGTATGCACATGGGGGAATAACTGTTACTCATAATATGTTTTTAGAAATATTGGTCCAATATGGTGTTGTTATTCTGTTAGTTTTCTTATACTTCTTATTGGGACTTTTCAGAAAATCGTTAAGGGTAGAACGAAAACGAAAGATTGTAATAATGATGTCGTTAGTCGCTATGCCTGTATATTCAATTATTGACAGTGGATATTTGCTGAATACTCATTTTTTTGTACTCATCGCTTCAATATACATTTTTGCTAATTATGAACTTATTAAATGTCCTAACAACCGTATACGGCAAACTGCATAACTACCCAGGAATTCCATTTTGGCTCTTAACTCCCTTTAGAAAAATAGTTAGAAGTATTGCCAATGTTGTACTTCCTGCATATTTGGAAAGGAAACATAAAGTCTTCTTGCTGAATGGTCACGGGGTAATAGTTTCTTTCACTTCTTTTCCTGCTCGAATACAAGACGTGTGGAAAGTTGTAGAAAGCTTGAAAAATCAGACAATTTGTCCTGATAAAATACTATTGTGGCTATCGAAAGATCAATTCCCGTCAAAAGAGAACGTTCCACACAGATTGATTGAATGTGAAGATGATTTGTTCGAGATTAGAATGGTTGATGGAAATATTAGATCCCATAAGAAGTATTTCTATGCCATGCGGGAATTTCCAAGGAGTACTATCATAACTTGTGATGATGATATTTATTATCATCCCAAAATGTTGGAAAGTCTAATCAAAACTGGGAAAAAATATCCAGGTTGCATTATTGCAAATGTTACAAAACAAATGTTATTTGATGGTAATGGTGATTTATTGCCTTATTATAAGTGGAATGGTGATTTCAAACCGTTTTCTTCATTGAATAATGTTCAAATTGGAGCAGGAGGGGTTCTTTATCCCCCAGGATCTCTTCATAAGTTTGTACTAAAAAAAGATTTATTCAGCAAGCTTGCTCCTTTGGCAGATGACCTTTGGCTGAACTGCATGGCAAGATTACAAAAGACTCCAGTCATTCAAACAGATTTTAATGTTTTACCATTGGGAATAGAGAGTTTGGCTCCTTCTTTGTCTTCAGTTAATAATGGTCAGGAAGATATGAATGATAAGCAAATTTCCCAGATGTCAGATTGGCTGAAAACAGATAATTTGCAGAATGTATTTCATAAAAGCTATATTGTGGAATATCAAAATGGGGGGGGCAAATTATAGTATCGTTAACATCTTTTCCTGAAAGGATTAATCAGGTCTGGCAAGTTGTAACGTGTATGTTAAATCAAACCATGATGCCCCATAAAATAATTTTATGGCTCTCAAAAGATCAATTTCCTACGCAGAATACTATACCAGAGAATTTGAAACAAATAGAGAATTCCATATTTCATATAAGACTAGTAGATGGTGATATTCGATCTCATAAAAAATACTATTATGCTATAAAAGAGTATCCTAATAATTTGATTTTCTTAATTGATGATGATTTGTATTATCCAGCGAACATTATTGAACGAAGTTACAGACAATACGAGAAGACGAAGGGTATAATAAGTAACTATGGCTATAAGATAGAGTTTGATGTCTCAGGTAAGCATAAGTGCTATTCAGATTGGAAGTATGTGTACCAAGGAGCATCTGGCCATGATCTTTTCTTTGGTTCTGGAGGCGGCACCTTGTTTAAACCTGCGATGCTCAGCGATAAAGTTACAAATATAGATTTAGCACTTGAAGTTACCCCTTATGCAGATGATGTTTGGCTAAATGCGATGGCTAAGATAAAAAGGAGTACAGTCCAGATTTTGCCATTCGGTGAAATCTTGCCTATTAGGACGGATTCCCAAACTCTAAGTTCAAAAAATAATGGACTACGACAAAATGATGTTCAAATTGCTAATGTAGAGAGGCTTTTTGGACGTTGCTTTGACAAATTTCAAACGGGATTTTAATGAAGATAATTTTTTTTGTACTTTTTTTTATAGTATCGATTTGCAAAGCAGAAAATAGACAGCACTTTTATGATTTGTTTATCGATTCAGAATGCTATAATACAAGTTATTTCTTTCATAACTCTATTATTGAAAATAATCAAGACACTATTGTATGGATTGATAAGAAGTTGCCATCGACGTTTGTAATAGAGACCAATTCATTAAAGGATAACCAACATAAGACTCTTATTTATAATGAAAATGAAAGATTTGTTATTCGTAAAGAGAAGGGGAGATATATCGTTAATGGCAAAGTGTTAAAAAAAGTAGTTAAGAATGATCGGAAAATATCTCTGTATTGTATTGATGGACAGGTGCATTTTTATATTGACGAGAAGCTTTTTTTAAAAGGACGACTAAAAATTGATTATCATAAGCAGATTGGTTTGCAAATGCAAAAAAACAAGGGGTATAGTTTTTTAAATTGCTATGAACCTATTCCTTTCCAGTTCTATGACTATTGTGGCTCCAAAAATGACTTGGTTAATACTGAAACAGTACGGATGGCTCCCCATAATGTTGGAAAAGATTATAGTCTCACATTTCCAGTTGCTAACGGTTTCGATGAAAAGCGTGTGTTTCGTTTTGAATATCGGTATGAAGATTCTCAAGATGATAGTAAAGATGTAATGCGTCGAGCACGAAGTGAAATTTCAGGTGTATTTTGTTACTCTCCTTTAAACAAGTGGATTATTGAATATGATTTAATGGTTCCAGAGGAGACTGGAGATGATGATTTAGATATGGAAATCATTACTCAAATACATGAGCATAGCAGTATTGGAATTACTCCAGCATTCTGTCTTTTGGTAAAAAATGGAATTTTAAGTTGTGCTTTGCGGGGAGATAGCATACCTATAGAACGATGGAAAAATAAAAATGTTCCCTCTTACCATGATGATGGACAGCTGATATATTTGGAAAGAAAGAAATGGTATCATGTGAAGATTTTTCTTAAAGAAGGATCTAGATATGATGAATTACCTTTGACGAAGGTATGGGTAAATTCACAACTCCTATTCGAGAGTAATACTCCCAATTGTTACATTTATAAACCGTTAAAGCCAAATGTGTACGATTATCTTAAATTTGGGATTTATAAGCCAGGATGGAAATATAGGACTGAATGTGACAGCCTTAAAATGAGGAGGATATATCTTTTCCGTAATTTTACAGTTAAATGCTAATCATATATGTATCAATTAAAAATATTGCTTAAGTTAGATGAAAAAAATAGTTTTTATAATTAATTCGATAAGACAAGCTAGATGTATTAGAAGGGTAGAAGAATTTACCGGCCATGGTTATGAGGTGGAAGTATATGGCTTCGATAGGGAAGGCGACAATAGAAGTATGCCAGATTTTCCAGTTGAGGTAGTAGGTATATTTACTAACGGAGCCAATTACCTACAACGTATTCGTGACATTAGGAATGCCATCAAGGACATTCTGGAGACGGAATACGACAAGAATAATACTATTTTTTATCTGTTTAATCTTGATGTGGCTTTGGCTTTCCGTTCTATTATTAAAAGTGGAAAGTATAAATATATCTACGAAGTTTCTGATTTGACAGAACTTGTAGTATCAAATATGTTAATACGGAAATTGTTGATATGGCAGAATAAGCGTTCAATGCTAAAGTCACTACAGGTTGTGTTTACTTCTGAAGGTTTCTGTGATTATTATAGTACAATACCTCGAGAAAAGATATCCATTATTCCAAACAAGGTGAACGAGAGATGCCCTGCATTTCGGATTTCCTCAAGGAAGTTAAGCCTCGATAAAATAAAAATTGGTTTTGTGGGGATTGTGCGCTTTGAAACCGTATATAACTTCGCCAAGGTTTGTAAAGATTGCACAAATATTGAATTTCATCTTTACGGATTAGTCAGCAAAGGTGACAAATATGCATTAATGTTAGAAGAACTGGCTGAAAAACATAATAATATCATCCTGCATGGCGCTTTCAAGAATCCGCAAGATTTGCCCTCGATTTATGAGAGTATAGATATGGTACTTTCTGCCTACCCACCTACACCTGGTGTTATTTATGCTGAACCAAACAAGCTCTATGAAGCAATCTACTTCCGCTGTCCTATTATTGTGAACAACGGCACTTTCCTTGGTCGAAAGGTTAATATATTGAATGTTGGCTATGTTATTGATGCCATGAATGAGGAGAATATTACGACGTTTGTTCAGAGCCTGAATACAGTTTCATATCAAGAAAAGGTTAAGGCTTGCTTTGCCATTTCACAAAAAGAGTGTCTGAATATCAATGATGGTTTCTTCCAAAAGTTGGAAACACTATGTTAGTATTCACAGGTGATATAAATCTCACAGATTGGATTTTTAATGTTGGTTTCGGGATAGGAACTAATATAAGCAAAGGTCTTGACCCATTTAAATATCTGGAATGGAAAGACAATGATATATGGATAGGCAACTTTGAGGGGGTTGCATCTAATGTGAGCGCTTACAAAGGAATCTATGCAAAAGCATTCCGGGTGGAGCCAGATGCGCTTAAAGAGCTCCATCATTTGGACTATTATGGTTTTGCCAATAACCACGCGATGGAACATGGCGGTGAGGCATATAAAGAAACAGTAGTTGCTCTGGAGAATTATGGTTCAAAGGTATTTGGATTGAAAGACAGGAAGAGCGTTGTCTTTGAACATCAAGGTAAGACAGTATCTCTGACGGGACTGTGCTTACGAATAGAAGCGATGAAGGAAGAACCGCTGTATTGGCACAACCCAGAATACAAGGAGATTCAAGCAGAAATAGATTCACTACCCAAAGATGCTTTCAAGGTGCTGTACGTACACTGGGGCAATGAATA
>AUXO015240164.1_pt1 | contig 12067 bp, 7 predicted proteins | sample 768731 | NCBI WGS metagenome assembly AUXO01 (sample SAMN02715735, study PRJNA202380) | gut metagenome | biome: sheep rumen | host: Ovis aries | place: New Zealand: Palmerston North | reverse complement strand
TGGCGGTCCTTATGATTTCTGTAAGGCAGAAGTAACTTGTAATTTGAATTTTGAGTGTTTTGGTCAGAACGTCAGATGGGATGACAAAACCAGTCATATGGATCCGTATATAGGTTCTATCTATACGACCGGTTGCATTCCGACATATGGTACAGCAGGTACTACAGAGGACGTTTTGCTGTGGAAGTCCAACTGATTTAGTATATAGACATAATATCAGACATGAAAACAATTAAGGAGATATTTCGTATAGGCATAGGTCCCAGTAGCAGTCATACAATGGGGCCGCGCAAGGCTGCTGAGTTATATTCAAGACGTTTTCCTGATGCAGATGGGTATCGGGTGACATTATATGGTTCCTTGAGTGCAACTGGCAGGGGACATATGACTGACCGTGCCGTACTGGACGTCCTTACCGAGGAAAAGACAGAATTAATATGGAGCAAGGATTTTCTGGATTTTCATCCAAATGGCATAAAGTTTGAATGTCGCGAGGGTAAAAGATATACTAATCCGTGGACGGTGTTCAGTATTGGTGGCGGTGCCTTGGCCGAGGAGGGCAAAAGTACTATCTCACTACCCGAACTGTATGACTTGAATACAATGACGGAGATACTACAATATTGTGAATGGAGCGGAAAATCCTATTGGGAATATGTAGAGGAGCGTGAGGGTAGCGAGATATGGGCGTTTCTTAAAGAGGTGTGGGATGTTATGAAGGATGCTGTTGAACGCGGTCTGGATGCCGAGGGTGTACTACCCGGTCCGTTGCACCTACGCCGCAAAGCAGCTTCGTACTATGTTAAGGCCACCGGTTACAAGGATAATCTGCGTACTCGCGGACTTGTATTTGCATATGCCTTGGCTGTAAGCGAGGAAAATGCTTCAGGCGGACGTATTGTAACTGCACCTACATGCGGTTCATGCGGTGTTTTACCCAGCGTACTCTATCATTTGTGGAGGAGTCGTGATTTTTCCGAAAATCGTATATTGAAGGCACTTGCAACTGCTGCATTGTTTGGCAATGTTGCTAAGACAAATGCATCAATATCAGGTGCAGAAGTTGGCTGTCAGGGCGAGGTTGGTGTAGCATGTGCCATGGCTGCAGCTGCTGCCAACCAGTTGTTTGGCGGTAGTCCCGCACAGATTGAATACGCTGCTGAAATGGGACTTGAACATCATCTTGGTATGACATGTGACCCAGTATGTGGATTAGTTCAGATTCCATGTATAGAAAGAAATGCCTATGCAGCAACACGTGCTTTGGATGCCAATATCTACAGTACATTTACCGATGGCATTCATCGGGTTTCGTTTGATAAGGTTTTAGAAGTGATGAACCAGACAGGGCATGACCTTCCAAGCGTGTATAAAGAAACCGGTAAAGGCGGACTTGCCAAGGACTATACGCAAATGCAATAATCCGAAACTATATTATTTAGATTGACAAATAAAAAATCAGAATATGGGAAAAGAAAAAGGTGTAGAGACTTATGTGTTGGACAGCATTTTGGACTTGAATGCTACAAATGTATGGAATGTCAGTGAGCATGAAATCAAACGTGCATGGGAAGACGAGCAGGATGATGGCAGTTTTTCGCTAAGCGAAGACAAATTGTTGAATATTATTCGTTTGTGCTTCGAAGTAGTCCATTACAACGTAAATGACCAGCGTGAATGTGAAAAATACGAGAATGGAGAATGGGTTACTTTCCAACATTGCAATAAGAAAAAAGGTTGGGTTGCTATTCGTCGCAAGCATATTACCCGTCTTTCGGATCTTAGTTATGAGAATGTAAGGCATATTACTGCTGCGACTCTTCTGGAGTTGATAGATCGTAATTTTGGCGGAGGTTGGGATAGTATTTCTTTGAGCCAAAAAGATATTATACTGAGTGCATTTGACATCAGCAATACGATATTGCCTGCCAAGCGCCTGCACATGGAAGGAGGTACTCTAGAAAAAAAACTGGCTCAAGGGTTCGAGGTTTTGGAAATTGTAAAAGGTACGTGGATTGAAGCAATTTTCGCAAAGAAGAAGGAACCTGTAGCCAAGTTGCATCTTAATGAGGACAAATACGACGAAAACGGCAACTTACGCAAGGGTTCAGCCAAGGGCTTTGACGAAGATGATGAAGACGTACCGGATATTGATAATGAAAACTTGAACGATGACATCGATGACAGCATTGATGAAGAACAGCTGGACGAAACATTCTACAGCAATTTTTCCGATGGCGTTAATTCTTCAGTTGATGATGATGGTGATGGCGAGGATTTGGGAAACCTGAATATTGATAACGACGAGGAATAACCTCTCGCTTATTTATCTCACTTTCCCTGCTGATGAGGATACACTCTGTAAAGTACTTCTTGCATTGTATGGTTGCATGCTTGTTTTGTCTTGCATGCTTGTTGTCATGCAGTAGCAGGAAGTATCTACAGGAGGGAGACTATCTTTTGACAGATGTGCGTGTCAGGTCAGATAGTGCCCATGTTAATATATCGTCACTTTCCGGATATGTGCGTCAGCATCCCAATCAGCGTTGGTTTTCTGCACTCAAGGTTCCTTTGGGTATCTATCTAATGAGTAATCCTAAAAGCAACAGTGCTTTTCAGAATTTCATACGTCGGATGGGAGAGGCTCCCGTCGTATATGATTCACTTTTAAGCACGCGTTCGCAGCAGAATATACAGGATGCTATGCGTAATATGGGATATTTGCATGCGCGTGTTGATCGTATTGAGACAACGAAAGGGCATAAGATTAAGGTTAAGTATTTGGTACATCCGGGCATTCGATATTATATTGACAGTATTGATACAGAATTCGAAGATACAACCCTGATAGAACGAGTTCGTGAGATAGAACATGAAACCCTTCTGAAAAAAGGAATGGCATTTGATGCGAATGTTCTTAATCGCGAACGTTCACGTATTATGTCACATTTACAGAATTGTGGCTATTTCAAATTCAATCGTGACTGTATCAGTTATATTGTTGATACACTTGGCAGTCCCAATGATGTGTATTTGAAAATGGTAATCCATAAGTATCGTGACAATGAGAATCACGATCCTGTTTCACATTCTCAATATACTATCGGCAGTGTTCGTTTTACTTACGACCGTACCAGTGGAAACAAGCTGTGGATTAGAGAAAACGTCCTGAATAACAGTCATAGCCTGTTCGATGGAGATATCTACCGCGAGAAGAATGTAGCTGACACATATTCACGCCTGAATCGTATGGTGGCCATTGCAGCCGCCAATGTGCATTTTGAGGAAAACAAAGCAGACAGTACAGTTCTGGATGCACAAATCAAGATAACACCAGCCAAACTAAACAGCGTACAACTATCACTTGATGGTACGAATACAGCTGGTGATTTAGGTGCTGCAGTACAGTTGACCTATCAAAACAAGAATGCATTTCATGGTTCGGAGTTATTTTCCATAAAATTACGTACTGCTTTCGAAGCCATACGTAATCTACATGGCTATGAGAATCAGAATTTTTTCGAATACAATATCGAGGCAGGTCTAACCTTCCCCGACTTCAAATTTCCATTTCTTTCGCGTGCATTTAGGCGTAGGGCTCAGGCATTCAGTGAGCTCAGTGTTGCATTTGACAGTCAGAATCGCCCAGAGTTTCATCGCCGTGTTCTCACAACCTCATGGAAATACCGTTGGGGACGTGGCGGCGGCAGGCATACCCACAGATTTGACCTGTTTGACCTGAACTATGTTTTCATGCCCTGGATTAGTGAGACCTTTTACGAGAAGTATATTGCAAATCCCGAGAGCCGCAATGCCATTATTGCATACAATTATCAAAACCTGTTTATATTACGACTGGGGTATAAATATAAGTATTCCAGTGTCGGTGCCGCTACACCTGCGGGTATTTATGGAAAGGATGCCTATACTTTAAGCTTAAATTTGGAAACTGCAGGTAACCTGCTTGATTTGATATGTAGCCTTGCTGATACCAGAAAGGATTCGTTGGGACATCACAAACTATTTAATGTTGCATATGCTCAATATGCCAAGTTTGACTTCGATATCAGCAAGAGCATTCGGATATCCCGTCGTTCCTCAATTGCCCTTCATTTTGGTTTAGGCATAGCTTATCCCTATGGCAACAGTGATATCCTTCCTTACGAGAAACGCTATTTCAGTGGCGGAGCCAACAGTGTACGTGGTTGGAGCGTTCGTGAATTAGGTCCAGGCAGGTTTATAGGAACAGATGGTAAGATAGATTTTATTAACCAGACAGGCGATCTTAAATTGGATATGAATATAGAACTTCGCACACATTTATTCTGGAAAATAGATGGCGCGTTGTTTATAGATGCCGGTAATATCTGGACCCTAAGGGACTATAAAGACCAGCCAGGCGGTCAGTTTAAATGGAGTACCTGCTGGGAGCAGATAGCAGTTGCCTATGGCCTGGGACTTCGTCTCAACTTCAATTATTTTATATTACGTTTTGATGGTGGTATGAAGGCAATCAATCCGGCCTTTGATGACAGTGAGCGCCATTATCCATTCATTCATCCTAATTTCAAACGTGACTTTACCTTTCACTTTGCTGTAGGTCTCCCGTTCTAATTCAATTCAACGATAGTTATTCCTGCGCCCCCAAACCGTACATCCTCGTCACGTGCAGAACGTACCTGAGGCAGGGTATTCAGGTATTGACGAACCAGTTGTCTGAGAATGCCATTACCAGTTCCGTGCAGAATACGTATTCTGCTTGCAGCAACCAGAATAGCATCGTCCATATAGTGCGTTATCGTCTCAATAGCTTCATCACCACGCATTCCCCGGATGTCAATTTCTGGGTTGAAATTTAGGTGAGTTTCGCGTATTCGGTTTTGTGTATCGCGACTGACATATGTTGTAAGGCGTATGTCTTGTTTGGCGTTCTTCTGCACTTTCGCAGGTTCTAATTTGGATACATCCAAAGTACTGCGTACCATCCCGAACAGTACAGTGATTTTATTTCCATTAACCTTCTCAACCGTTCCTATTGCCGTGGTCCCTTTTATCTTAACAGGTTCACCTATGGCAAAAATATTTTTCTGAGCCTTGTTCTGCAGTGCTCCAAGCAGTCCACTCAACAGCGGTTGCTGCATTGGCTGGCTATTTTGTTCTCTTGCTTTGTCTTGTCTTCGCTGTTCCTGACGCTTGCGACGCTCCTGTATTTGTCGCATTTTCTTTTCAATAATATCATCCTGTTCACTATGCGTAGATACGTTAAGCTGTTCACGAAATTCGTTCAATTCGCTCCTGATTTCGCGAGTACGCTCCTTTTCAGCCTGTGCTTCACGAATTTCTCGTATAGTATTCTCAACGACAGCATTCGAGTTCTGGATTATTTCCTCAGCCTGCTGACGCGCTCCCTGGATGATTTCCTGGCGTTTTCTTTTCAGCTCTTCGATTTCCCGTTCGTAACGGCGGATAGTCTCATCCATATGTTTTTCCTGCGAATGGATAGTCTGTCGCTTACCCTCCCAGTACCGTTTGTCCCGTACAATATCCAGGAGATATTTGTCAGCATTTACATAATCCTTACCAACCAGTTTAGTAGCATCCTCAATGATATCCTCAGGAATACCTATCTTGCGCGCTATCTCAATAGCAAAAGAGCTTCCCGGATTTCCGATCTGCAATTGGAACAGAGCCTGCATCTTTTGTCTGTCATATAACATCGCCCCGTTAATCACCCCTTCGTTTTCCTCAGCAAAGTGCTTCAAGTTTTGATAGTGCGTTGTAATAATACCATAGGCATTGCGCTGCACAAACCGTTTCAGGATAGCCTCGGCAATCGCACCACCTATCGTCGGCTCGGTACCCCCACCAAACTCATCCACCAGGAGTAATGTAGCAGGCGAAGCCAACTTCATCATGTTTTTCATGTTCAGCAAATGGCTCGAATATGTGGACAAGTCATTTTCGATACTCTGTTCGTCACCAATGTCTATACCCAGTTTTTCGAAGACCCCCATACGACTGTCCTCTCCAACCGGAACAGGCAGACCACATTGCAACATATACTGAATCAGCCCCACAGTCTTCAGGCAAACACTCTTGCCTCCGGCATTAGGTCCAGAAATAATCAGTATGCGGTTTTTCTTGTCCAGTTTAATGTCCAGAGGAACAATCCCCTTGCCCTGACGCTGTAACGACAATTTCAAGAGCGGATGTTGAGCCATAGTCCAGTCAATAAACGGATATCGCAGAATTTGCGGGCAGATCGAATTAGTCTGATGTGCAAATCTGACCTTGGCACGTACAAACTCCAAGTCAGCCAGGAAGTCAAAGGCACGCAGCAATTCCTTTGTATTTGGCCGTACCAGCATCGTTATATGTTTCAGAATCTGAATAACCTCACGTCGTTCCTCGCTTTCAAGCTCGCGAATTCGGTTGTTAGCCTCAACCACCTCCTGCGGTTCTACAAACACAGTCTTGCCCGTAGCGCTTTCGTCATGAACGATACCACGCAACCGTCTCTTCAAGGCAGGACTTACCGGGATTACCAGTCGGCCTTCCCTGAATGTCGGTGTAACGTCCTGAGCAACAAGCCCCTCGTCCTTGATACCTTTCAGAATGCTGTGCAACGTGCGGTTAACACTTCCCTCGCTACAACGCAATTCACGACGGATTCGTGCCAGCTCGGGACTAGCGTCATCTTTAATTTTCCCGTATTTGTCAATAGTCTTGTCAATAACCGAGGCAACAGCAATGAACGTAAACACCCCGTACGACAATTTGTTCAGAGCAGGGTAAAGTTGCCCATCACCATCATCTGTACGGATTATTCTCAGCCACGAGTGAAGGGTGTCGAGAGATTTTTTCAGTTTATCCAAGTCATCCTCCTCAATATGCGTCCCCTCAATACGTATGCGCTGTATTGTCGGACGCAAGTCACAAAAGAACATATCCGGAATATCCGCACCCTCCTCCAAGATACGCTTCAATTCCATCGTTTCCTGCTGTCGCAGTGTAATTAGACCAGCATCGGTCAGCATCTCCAGCTGGCACACCCTCTCACGGCCCAGTTCACTCTGACAGTGTTGTGACAGCAGTTTCTTTATCTCGTCAAATCCGATCTTGTGTTCAAAATTCTCTGGATATATCATCTTTTACAAGTTCTTTTCCGGGTACAGGTCGTTCCACCACGTAGGATCATCCTGAAGCCATTTCTGGAACCAAGCCATAATACTGTTGTGCCACTTGATACGCTTATGATAGTTTGATATGTAATGATTCTCCCCATCAACCATAACAAACGCAGTTTTACGACCCAGAATCTTCAATGCATTAAACATCTGTATGCTTTCACCTACAGGCACGTTAGTATCAGCACTACCATGCAAGAACAGCAATGGAGTGTGAATTTTGTCGGCATTGAAGAGTGGGGCATGCTCGGTATATAATTTCGCATTATTCCACGGGTATGAGTTAGGTGCAGAACATGCACTATAGCTATACCCCCAATACCCTTCACCCCAGTAGCTTGTCGGGTTTGATATTCCCGCATGCGAAACAGCGGCAGCAAAAATATCGGTCTGCGTTTGCAGATACTGTGTCATAAATCCACCGTAGGAAGCACCCAAGCAACCAATTTTCTTCTCATTTACAAATGGATGTTCCCGACAGAACTGTTTTGTACCCGAAATGATGTCACTGGCAGTATAATCACCATAGGCATTGGAATGGCGTGCACCAAATTCCTGCCCGAAGCCACTGCAACCGCTGGGCTGCAAGACATACACCACATAACCCATTGATGCCCATGCTTCGTAGTTATATGAACTGTTCAAGTATCTTCCTACCGGCGAACATCCACCATAGTAATACACCAGCATCGGATACTTCTTGCTAGCATCAAAATACGGAGGCAGATAATAGCAGCCATATATACTGTCACCACGTTCTGACCTGAACGACCACGTCCTGCACTCACCAATCCTGATGTCCGACATCGTCCTGGGATTCAGGTCATCCAGCAAAATCTGCCTGCCCCCAGACAAATCCATTACCCAACTACGTTCAGCCGTAGTCGCCCCCTGTCCTACATACGAGATTACAGCCTTCTTTCCGGCCATATCCCATCCGCTGAAAACATAGTTTTCCTTCAACCTGAGCCTTGTCCAGTCATATTTTCCATTATTCTTAGGAGCACGTGGATTCAGGCGGAATATCCCCATCTCGTCCTTGTCCTCGCAATAGGCATAGATACAACCATCAGCCTTAGACCAACACATCGACGTCACACTTGGGTCGAAATCTGCAGTCAGTGGTGTGAACCTGCGTGTCTTGATGTCGTATAGGAACAGGTCATGGTCAAATATGTTAGGAATCATTCCCTCGGGACACACATTGCCGATACCCCCAAAAGCCTCCGCGCTTCCTTCAAACAGAATCTGAGTTGCATCCGGCGAGAATACGGCACCACTTATAAAACCATCGCAAGCATATATGGTATCTACAACATCGGTACCAAGATCCATCAGGTAGCAGGAACTGAAACTGAACGGCCTCTTGGTAGTATCGCCCCAATAGGATGTAAGTAAGACCTTTGAACCATCCTCGCTGACAATACCTCCGGCCGTACGCGTGCCCTTTGTCAGTTGACGTATTTCTCCCGTTTTCACATCTATCAGGGACAGGTTATAACGATTACGCCAACCCTCGATACGGTCATCAGGCATAATAATCTGGTGCACGTCACTGTTTTTCTCCTTAGGCCCCTCAACACATTCAGTTACCAGCATCTTAGAATCCCCGGCACAGAATTGCACGCTATTCTTCCCCGTATATGTAAATAATGTCGTGCAGTGTCCGCTCTGTAAGTCCTTGTATTTATATACAACGTGATTTTCACGGTTCTTGCCAGATGTAATATACCTGTCATCCTTGGCAGCCCATTGCACAAAATCATCAGCGTTATACCTGTTCCCGTTACGTGTGTCAATGATTTCCTTCGTCCAATCGGTATTTCCATCCAGCTTTGTTATATATCTTTGCTGATAAACATATCTGCCCGTAGCGCTTATTCTAGTCCGACCGATATGCTCGTTCGACATCTGATCCTCGAAACAGTAGTATCGCTTTCCACTGGGATTTATCTCAGTATAGCAGTCCCTCAGGCTGTCAGCACGTTCAACCATTACCATTATCCGGACAGTATCCGCATCATCATTTGTCTCCTGCAGTTTTACGACACATTCATGACGTCCTGCTGACAGGGCAATATTCTTGTCACGCCTGATACCGTCAACAAACAGACAGTTCCTGCCATTGGAACTAATACAGAACGACATCTTCTGGTATCGTGTGTTTTGCACGGTGAATCCAAGCTGATACACCCCCTTCCCATTGATTACAATAGCAGGGTTGTCAGATATCTTCGCAGGCAGAACCCTGGCACCCGAACCTTTCCACAGGTTCAGGTCCATATCAGTTTCCCATGCAACATCCTTCACTTCATAGCATTTGCCCTCGGCATTTGCCTTGGTTGTAAACACCACTCCTCGCGTCGAGAATGGCCCTGCAACCTTCACGCTACAGACACTCAGAGAATCAGTCAGGCTTGCGCTTGTCAGGATAGCAGACATAATCAGTGCCCCTGCACAAAATATACGCTTCATCATATTCGCCGGTTTATGCTTGTAATCAGTTTATATCTTGTTTTACGAACGGGTTACGTTTTTGACACCCTTTACAGTTTTCAGTTTGCGTATCAGTTGCTTCAGACGACCCGCATCATCAAGCATCACAGTCAGCGTTCCGCTGAAAAGCCCATCAACAGAGTCAATGGAAATACTGCGGAGCAGAATTTTTTCCTCCTTCGATATAATGCTCGTGATATTGTTTATTATACCCAGGTCGTCATTACCGACAACTCGCAGGGTGATAGGGTATTGGCTTCCACCTTTTCCAGCCCATTCAGCACGCACAATCCTATATCCGAACCGCTCACGCAACTGTTTGGCATTTGGACAGGTCGTACGATGTATTTTGATACCCCCTCCGCTTGTTACAAAACCAAATACATCATCCCCATATACAGGCTGACAGCATTTGGCCATTTGGAAATCAATACCTTTAAGACTACGGTCAATTACCAGGACATCGTCCCTGTGGTGAGACTGTTCCGTATTAGTAGTGTTCAGGACAAAGTCAGTAGCCTTGCTCCTTTCCGCCGGAGCCGCACCCTCAGACTTGTGCACGGGATTCAGCCTTGAAGAATAGTCTTCCAGTACATCATTGACATCAATTGTATTCTGAGCCAGTGCTTCATAGAAATCCGTAACTATCCTATAGCCCATCCCCGTTATCGTGTGCATCAGTGTCGGCTCGTCAAATTCCAGTTTGCGATTTTTCATCTTACGTTCCAACACCTCCTTGGCCATCAGTGCCTGGCGGAATTGCATCTCTTTCAGGCTCTGCCTTATTTTGGCTTTCGCCTTGCTGCTGGTTGCGATATTCAGCCAGTCCTGTTTAGGCGTCTGTGCCGAACTCGTCATGATTTCCACCTGGTCACCGCTCTGCAATACATGCTTTATGCTTACCGCCTTGCCTCCGATACGGCCACCTGTACAACGGTTGCCCAGCCCCGAATGAATGTGATATGCAAAATCCAGGACGGTCGAACCCGTGGTCAGTTTATGCAAATCGCCCTTGGGCGTGAATACAAAAATTCCATCGTCCTTGGTTTCCTTGACACCCTTGTAACGCCAATGCGCCGCCAATCCGTGTTCAGCGATGTCATCCATCCGCTCAGATCGGATTTGTACCTCAACCCATTTTTCCTCAGGCCCCAGAACAGTAATATGCAGCGACTCGTATCCGTTATCCTTCGGTACACTCAGCCAGTCACGCATACGCTTGGGGTTACTCTGATACATATCAGTGATTATGCTGAACACCTGCCAGCAATCCTGTTTTTCCTTTTCCAATATCGAGTTCAGGATAATCCGGATAGCAAATAAATCATACACACCATCTACACCCACATGTTGCTTGTTCATCTTCTGCCAGATACTATGGATGCTCTTCGTGCGCCCCTTCATGTGAAAGCGAAGTCCCGCCTCCATCAGCTTTTTCTCAATCGGACCTATGAAGCGTGCAATATACTCATCCCTGCTTGCCTTTGTCTCGTTCAGTTTCTCCTTGATGTAATAATATGCATCATGCTCAAGGTATTTCAACGACAAGTCCTCCAGTTCCCGCTTCAGATTGTAAAGTCCCAGTTGATGAGCAATATGCGCCCACAAATACCCTGCCTCCTCAGCCTCCTTGCGTTTCAGTTCCTGATTATCAATGTCACGTATGCTACGCATCAATGCAACATGAAAAGAAATCAGTGTCATGATATGTTTCATGTCACCAATCTCACTCATTATCAGGGCACGAAGGTTTTCATTCTCGATATTGGCAGACTTGCTTTTCAGGTCCTCTACTTTGGCAAAATCCTGTCTTATGGCAGAATTCTCCATTTCCAGCTGAGCGATTATTTCAGCACTGTCCTCCAATTCGCCATGTAAGATTTCCTCAGTTAGTTTTAGGACACGATTTGTATCTAAGCCCATTTGTATGCAAGTCTCAAACATATTGTTTCCCCGTTTTCGAATAACACAAATACAAGTAGCAAGGATTACAATCCCCGCTATCACATATTTATCACTGCAAATATATGTAGAAAATCCAAACATGCCAAGCTTTGTATCGGAAATTTTCAACTAATGAACAAAAGCATAAATGTAACGACAGAGCCTCAAAACTTTAATTTTAATATTGATACTACAAATACTCTTAAAAATATAGACGATTTTGTTGGAAGTAACATTCATAATTCGTAACTTTATGCCACGAAACAATTAAGATATACTAATCTAATACTATTTATGTTAACAGACCAAGACAAAGCGCTTCTTGCCCAAAAAGGCATCAGCGAGGAGCAATTAAATTGCCAGTTACACAGTTTTGAAACCGGTTTCCCTTATCTGAAACTAATGGCCGCAGCCAGTGTTGAAAACGGTATTCTGCGCCT
>AUXO014831547.1_pt1 | contig 12070 bp, 11 predicted proteins | sample 768731 | NCBI WGS metagenome assembly AUXO01 (sample SAMN02715735, study PRJNA202380) | gut metagenome | biome: sheep rumen | host: Ovis aries | place: New Zealand: Palmerston North | reverse complement strand
GGTTTACAACCGTCCCTTACATCTGGCAATGCACGGTCAACAATAACCGACATAGCATAATCAAGGAAACTTGTTCGCATTTCATGTTCAATAGGCGAAGTAGGAACCTTGATTTCATTTATTTCGTTGTTTAAATCATTTATTTCAGACATTACTTTTTCCCTTGTTTTTCAATACTTGAAAGATAGCAAAATTTAACCCTTTCGGTCAAGGATTAAAGCATAAAAAAACACATTTTTTTGCAAATAATTTTACCCAGAAACAAATATTGACAAATTTATTTTATGTGCTACGATAGATATATAAACAAAGGATAAAAACGCATGGATACTAAAAACATATTTTTACCATTTTGGAAATTTATGGGGTGGCTTTTTGTTTATTATTTGTTTTTAGAACTGCTTAAAAAAGTCGGTTTAGTAAAAAGTAAATAAAATAGTTGCGTTTTTCAAAAACATATGATTAAATAGGGTGCAGCAAAAGGATAAATTATGGCAACAAAAAGAACATATCAACCATCTAAAACACGTCGTGTAAAGACACACGGGTTCCGTGAAAAAATGGCAACTAAATCTGGACGTGATGTATTGAATCGTCGTCGTGCTGCCGGTCGTAAACGTTTGGCAGTATCTGCTGTTAAATAATTTTGATGGTAAAACGAAATTAAAAAATCGCCAATTGGCGGTTTTTTTATTTGTTTTTTATAAAATAATTTGAATTATCTTTCGTTCCAATAACACACAATATTTGCGTGTTCTGTTTCATCAGTCATTATTTTATGTCTGGTTATGTTACCGTCCAGCGCAACTTCTATTCTGACCGTTGGTGTGTTTGGATTTATTTCGTGTTCAAAATAAATATCCATACCGCGCAATTTATGATTATTTCTGTATTCAAAACCAACCGATTCGGTTGCCCACACACTGTACACAGCATTGTTTATATGTTGGTTCACATCAATATCATCGAAACGGCACGCCATAACATGGGATTTTGTTGGAATAAAATCAGAAGCCTTGTCAAAATTTCTGTCCCAAATGCGTTCTGGTAATCCCGTCCATTCTGGGAAATAATCAGTAATACGAACCGGACGACGCGTTTGTAAATCTATTAAAACCCATTGGGAAATTGCACGAATTTTCAGATTGCCCGCTTCATCTCTGATTTCAAAATCACGTTCACTGCGAACCGCCCCAGATACAGATGGCCATGTTGAATAAACCAATTTTTCTTTCGCAGTTGGCATATCTATTATGTCTATGAACATGTGGGTTACAACCCATGCAATACCGCGTGCAAAACAATTTTCACGACCCGCACCCAAAATATCAGCATGCTTTCCAGCCAACCCCTGCAATTCATTCATCAACATGATTGGGCGCATAAAACCATATCTATCACATTGATATGATTTTAATACATGTGTTTCAATCATTTTTTCGACCATTGCGCCCTCCTGTTGTATGATTTATTGTTCGTTATTTTGCAGAACAACAAAATCTACACTGTTTTCCAAAACAATTTCATTTGCACGTGCCGCAGATTTAATCAACCCATGCAATATTTCAGGTGTATCAGATGGAATTGTCAAAGTTTCCAATTTTGCACCATTACCAACCTTTCTGTCTGTACGAAGACCACGAACATTTTTCAATATTTCCAATGCAATGTTCATTTGGGAAACATCTGTATTATATTCTTCTTTCACAGTTGGATATTGTGTCAAATGCAATGTATCGCCACCTTCAAAATCTTTGTAGATTTTTTGCCATAATTCTTCTGTGATAAATGGAATAAACGGTGCATATAAACCAATTATCGCACGCAACACTGTGTAAAGTGTCCATTGGGCAGACAATTTAGATTCCGCACTGTATTTTTCAGGTGACCAGAATCTGTCTTTGATAAATTCAAGATATTGATCGCAGAATATATCCCAGAAGAAAGTATCAATCGCACTGCGTCCGTTATAATTATCGTATTTATCCAGATTGCGTCTTGTTTCTGCAATTGCTTTATTCAATTCAGACAATACCCATCTGTCTTCGATAAATCTGTCAGACACAGGAATTTGTTGTGCAGATTTTGGATCAAAATCATTCAAATTCATCAAAACATATTTTGATGCATTCCACAATTTTGTTAATAATCTTGAACCACGTTTAACCTCGTCATCACTGTATCTTAAATCAGTTCCAATTGGCGCAGTTGCAATCCAATAACGCAACGCGTCCGCACCGAATTTGTTTACAGAATCCAATGGGTCTGTACCATTTCCTTTTGTCTTGGACATTTTTTGCCCCTTGGAATCACGAACAAGTCCATGGAAATTCACAGTACGGAATGGAACATCACCCATTACATACATACCCATCATTATCATACGCGCAACCCAGAAGAATATAATATCTGCACCAGTGTATAATAAATCTGTTGGATAATATTTTTTCAATTCAAGTGTGTCATCTGGCCAACCCAATGTTGAAAATGGCCACAATCCAGATGAAAACCAAGTGTCCAAAACATCTTTATCGCGTGTTAATGTTTTACCACCAGATTGCTTAATTGCGTCAGCTTCTGTTTCTGCTACATAAACATTACCTTCTTCATCATACCATGCAGGTATATGATGTCCCCACCATAATTGACGAGAAATAGTCCATGGACGAATTTCACGCATCCATGCCATAAATAAATTATATCTATGTTCTGGCAAGAATTTAATTTTACCTTCTTCTACAGCTTTAATCGCAGGTTTTGCAAGTTTTTCAGCATCAACAAACCATTGTGTTGTCAACATTGGTTCAACCGGAACACCGCCACGTTCAGAATATGGTGTTGGAATAATTTTGTCTTCAATTTTAACCATTAAGCCCGCGGCTTCTAAATCTTCAATAATTGCCTTACGCGCAACATACCTGTCCATACCACGATATTTTTCAGGAACAACAGATTCATCATTTAATTTTGCATCTTTTGTTAAAATGCAAAGTGGTTCAAGATTATGACGAAGTCCAACTTCATAGTCATCAAAATCATGTGCAGGTGTAATTTTAACCGCACCAGTTCCCTTTTCAGGGTCAGCGTGTTCGTCCGCCACAATCGGGATTTCAATATCGGTCAATGGAATAATTGCATGCTTTCCAATCAAATGTTTCAATTTTTCATTTTCCGGATGAACAGCAATTGCTTTATCACCAAACAAAGTTTCAGGACGTGTAGTTGCAATTTCAATAAAACCACCGTCGACAAGCGGATAATTGAAATAATAAAATTTACCATGTTCTTCACGTGTATCAATTTCCAAATCTGAAACAGATGTTTGTTGTTTTGGACACCAATTTACCAGACGTTTTTCACGATAGATTAAACCTTCGTTATACATTTTAACAAACAATTTTGTAACCGCACGGGATAAACCTTCGTCCATGGTGAATCTTTCGCGTTTCCAAACTGGTGTTACGCCAAGAATATGCAATTGATTCATTATTTGTCCGCCCTTGTCCGCCTTCCATGTCCAAGCAGCGTTTAATTTTTCATCCAAAGTCATAGTATTTGGGTTTATACCACGTTTTGACAAATCGCGTTCAACCAATAATTGTGTTGCAATAGACGCATGGTCTGTCCCCGGTTGCCACAACACATCAAAACCGTCCATACGTTTATAACGGCAAATAATATCTGTCAAAACATTGTCCAACGCATGACCCATGTGTAAATTACCAGTCACGTTTGGTGGTGGCATCATAATACAAAATGATTTTTTATCACTTTTTACATCATTTGCCCAAAAATCATTATTATCCCAAAATTCTTGAATTTTGGTTTCCATTTCACGAGTATCTATATTTTTACCCAAATCTATATTCATTTTTTACCCCAATAATTTATTCCAAGACAAATTTTACACAATAAAAATACAAAATCAAATAAATAAACGAAAAAGGTTCCTAGTGAAAACACCCTTTAAAACAGTTATTATTTAACACGTAAACCAGAGGTCAGAAATGAATAAAATTCTTAAAATATTGGTCAAAGAAACAATTCATAACAATATGATTTCTAATCGCGCAACAAATTCTGGAAATCAATACGTTATTTTTGATAAAAATGGGCATGAAATTTTGTCTGTCCATAATGGTTGGGCAACGAACCAATACAACATCGCAATAGACGGCAAAATTATTCTGGCTGTAAAATGGGACGAAACCAATTCCAGACCTTTGACAAACGAGCAAAAAGATATGTTGGATATAATAAACGCCTGCAAAGAAAAAATAGATTTGCAAGAAACAGCACAAACCATGAATCACAAAGAATTAGAAATAGCAAATTTTTTACAAACAAAATTGTGCGCTATCAAACATTAAATTGCATGAACAACACGACAAAAAGAAACTGCACATACAGATTTCGCACCAGCCTTTCTTAGTACATGATTCAATTCATAAAATGTTGCACCCGATGTCATAACATCATCAACCAATAAAATATTCTTATCCTTTACAGCATCTTTGTTTTTCACAACAAAAACACCCTTTACGTTGATTTTCCTTTCTTTTGTGGTTTTGTGTCCCATATCTTGTCTGTATTTTCTGGACACAGAATCAACATCTAAAATCGCATTACAATATTTAGCAATTGGACGCGCTAATAATGTCGCCTGATTATATCCGCGTTTAAACAATCTTTTATACGCAAGTGGTACCGGCATCACAATATCAAATTTTATATCCATGTCTTTCAAACAATTTATCATAGCATGCGACATCAAACGCCCGTATTTCAGGTTTGACGCGTGTTTGAACGGCAACATTATATTTTTAGAAACATCATCATACACGCATGCACTGCGTATAAAATCTAATTCACATTCACCGGTTGCACAATGCGGACACAATGGTCGCGGACCCAAATCTAAATCAGCAGGAAAAGGATAACCACATTTAAAACATTTTGGATTTGATATCCAATTAAAATCATTCCAACATTTCGCACACAACATACCATGTCTTTCAACAAAATCGTTGCATACGGGACAAACCGCGGGATATATAAAATTAAAAAGATTATTGAAAAATTTTACCACGACATACTTTTGTATGTTTTATTTGAAATACTGTCGCCAAACATATTGCGTTTTTGTTGGGTCAAAGTTTCAAACAAATCACCAGAAATCACACGCAACACAAAAACATCATCATCGCGTTGTGATAATACCGGAACAATGCGTTGTTCTGCAACACCAGTATCACGTAAAACCTGTTCTACAATTGCCAAACGACGTGCAGCCAATTTACGCGCATCTTTGTCATATGTCGCAGATTCTGGAATTGCAACTTGAATCGCGCGTTTTGGATTATTTACAACGATAGATGCAGTTTCACTTAATAAATTATAATTTTCGCGTGATAATCCAGAATCACCGTTCAAGAAAGATATTTTAATTTCCAATGGACGAACACCGTCATTTGTTTCAGACAAATCGCGTTGTGCAGAAAAACCTTCTATGTCCGCGGACATATCACTTGCCACATCATAACGATCATCTATTTGATATGTTGATAAATGTTTGTTTTCAGACAAATATGTTTTCTTAAACGCCTTTTTCAATTCATTTGGCGACATTTTTGACATATCACTGACCGATGCAAATTTAGGTTCTGCAACAGCACTGCGTGCAATAGTGTTTTTATCTGCTGAATAAGGAACAATTTCGCGTTTAACATTTACATCGTTATTTTTTGCAACCGGTTTAACATTGCTTTCGCCGTCGATTGGTGTTCTGACCATAACAGGACGCGCACGAACCAATCTTTCTTCTGTTTCTTTTTGCTTTTGTTCCAAACGCGCAATTTCCTGACGCAAAGAATCAATTTCATGTTGTGTAGTTCTTTCAACAACCTTTTCTGAATTAGATGCAATTGTTGAATCAATACTTTCTTCTGGCAAAACAGAATCAGAACGAATAAGAGCAATTTCATCCATACGTGGCATACGCAAAGGCGCATCATTATTTGCCCACAAATTAGATGTTGGACGTTGAGGTCTTAAAACATCATTTGATGCGTATGAATTTTTTGCTGTATTTGTTTTTTTAGCACTGCGTGCAACAACTTTTTTTTCTGTTGTTTTTACATTTTTTTCGACAGCAACCTTTTTTACAGGTGCTATTTCTTCACCGAAAGCAGCCCTTGCTGAAACGGTTCCATTTGCAACATCAACAACCGGCAAATACGCACTGGCTGTGGCATTCAATGATATTAATGATAATATAAATATAACAGAAAAACGCTGCATATTCCTTTCCTTCCTTGCTTAATCATAGAACAAATCACGAAAGTCAAGCAAGCAAAAAAATATACATTTATAATTTTTTTTAATCTGTTAAAAAACACCCTTTCGGGTGTCTTTTATTTTGTTATAGTATCCGCTATTTTTTGCACGGCAAGATTTTCTACATAAGATTTTTTTGCCATCTTGTCCAGACGCGCCGGATTATCAAACAAATCGTCCAATGTTGCAGTTAACCATTTTACTGTGAATTTATCTTGCGGAATATTAAAACCACCGCCCAATTTTGCAAAAGAAGCAGCATTTGCAGCTTGGTCTGGGTTTATACCAAGTGGCACCAATATTGCAGGTCGTCCAACCGTTTCAAGTTCTATTACAGTACTGGCCCCACTGCGTCCAATAATTAAATCTGCATCTATAATCGCGCCAGACATATCACGAATGAAAGACAAAACATTTGCATGAATTTTATGGTCTGCATAAAATTTTTGTAATTTTGCAACATTTTCAGGTCTGGTTTGATGTGTTATGAACAATTTCTTGTTTTTTATTTCAGCAATTGCCTGTGGAACAATTTCGTCCAGTATTTGCGCCCCCAATGAACCACCTGTAATCAATAATTTATTTTCGTGTTTCAATGGTGTATTTGACGCATTTATAAAATCTTCACGAACTGGCAATCCCGTATAAATAATATTTGCATTTGTTTTTGATGGCATTCCATCAACCGATGGGAAACTTGTCATCAAAGTTTTAACCCAACGCATAGTAAATTTATTTGCACGACCAATCGCCGCATTTTGTTCATGTAAAAAAGTTGGTATTTTCCAAACATGTGCAGCAAATACAGCTGGCACCGATGCATATCCACCAAACGCAACCATTCTGTCTGGGCGAGAAAATATAAATCTTAAAATCAACGCGACAGCAGAAACACCGATTTTTGCCAAAGATAACATCTGTTTTATTTTTGATTTAGCACCAACACCAGCAGCCCAAATAAAAACAACATTTGCCTGTTCAGGTTTACCGTCTTTGACCATTTTCATAACGCGACCATCTGTTGACACGGTTATTTTATGTCCGCGTTTTGCCAATTCAGTAGCAACACTTAATGCTGGAAAAACATGACCACCTGTTCCACCTGTTGCAATCCATATTTTCATATTTGCCCCCTTATCTGTTATTCCAAATATCTTCCCTTATCAGCGCAAGTACCATTCCGAACAATATACAGAAAGAAACAAAAGAACCACCACCATACGAAACGAAAGGCAATGTCATTCCTTTGTTTATAAATATATGCAAAGAAGTCATCAAATTAAAACAAATCTGTCCGAAAAACAACGCGGCAGTTCCCGTCAATGCATAAATAACAAAATTATCTTTCGCTACAATCGCATGTTCCACCAACACTTTCAAAATTGCAAATAATACCGCTATCAAAATACATGCAGCGATTGCACCCCAATTTTCTACGATAGCAGCAAAGATAAAATCATTTGTTGCTTCTGGTAAAACCTCTTGAACATATGCTTCATCACCACTGCCCATAAGCCCGCCATGTCGAATTGCATTTAAAGAATACCAAACCTGAGTTCGTGGTGGCACATAAAAAATCTGTGCCATACGATTTTGAATATGAGACATGGTTGCTATTGCGAAACCAAAAACACCAGTTATACCCAAAGCACACACCATTCCAAATAATTTTATTGGCATACCAGCGACCAAAGCCATTATTAACACCACACCACCGAATAAAATTCCGGTTCCAAGATCTGGTTGTTTAACCATAATTCCAAAACATATCATAAAAGCAATTATATATGGCCACCAACTGTCTTTACTGAATTTAAAAGCTTCCTTGTTCCAGAAAATATTTTGTCCATAAATTCCCTGTAATCGTTGCATAAACCATGCGGTCAATATAATCAAAGCGGGTTTCAACACATCCGCAGGTAAAAATCTAACCCCACCCAAGAACACCCATCTGGTACTGCCGTTTATAACATTATGTTGAATCAAAGTTAAAACCATACACCCCATACCAAACGCAAACATCAACCAAGCTATATACAATATCCATTTTTTGTTTAACATACTGCAAAAAAACAACGAAAATATACCAAGTAGATAAAAAGGTGTTGCCTTTTGCAAGAAATGATACCATGGTTGCGATAAACGATTTGCCTCAGCCGAACCAGCAGAAAGCATCATAATAATACTGGCCAACAATAAAATTGCCAACAGACTGATTAATTTTTTGTCTGTTCTGAAATACCAATTTGTCAGTCTACTTTCTTCACCACGTGTTATTCTTACCATTTTCTTACACCATTTATGCAAATTTCAATAACACCAACGCCAACCCAGAAAACAAGATAGACAGTACAAAAAATCTATCTACAATTTTTGTTTCAGGCCAACCCAATTCTTCAAAATGATGATGCAATGGCGCACGCAAGAATATGCGTTTTCCCGTACCAGATATTTTGCGTGTTAATTTGAAATACATTGTTTGTGTGAAAGAAGACAATAAAATCAAAACCATCATACCCGCTGCTACACCCATAATAATTTCAGATTTTAACAACATCGCAACCGTACCCATAAATCCACCCAGCGCAAGTGAACCCACATCGCCCATAAATATAGCCGCCGGTTTTGTATTAAACCACAAGAAACCAAGTACTGCGCCGAACGCCCCGCCCAATACCGCATACAGTGCGCTTGCTTCTGGTAAAAACATAACTGCGTCCATAAAACCAATTCTGGTTGCACCATACAACGCAACAACCAAAACAATCAATACTGGTAAATAAATCTTGGACAACATACCGTCCAATCCATCTGTAATGTTTGCAGCATTTGCAGAACCACAAATCACAAAATACGCAAACACATAATATAAAAATCCCAATGTTAATGGCACACCAAACAAATAACCAATTTCCCAAGAATCTAAAGGTAAAACAATACTGGATCCCAATACGATTGATAAATTTGGGACATACCCCGGCATTGTTTTATCTATAAAATAAGCCAAAATTAATACACATACACCTTCTAATATCAAACGCAATGACGGAGACAAACCATTTGACGCCTTTTTAGATTGGCTTGAAATTTTTTTATAATCATCTGCAAAACCAATTAACCCAAACATTAACAAAGATGACAAAGCAATCCAACCTGTTGCATTATGGGTTGGCATAAATAACAAAGAAGACACCAATATCGCAATTATCATCAACACCCCACCCATAGATGGTGTGCCTGCTTTCTTTTGATGTTCCAATGGGACATTATCACTGATTGGTTGACCCATACCTTGAATTTTGTGCATCAAACGAATAAAACTGTTTCCAAAAAGCAGCATAATAATAAACGACAAACCGAACGCAGCAGAAAATTGAGTCCATCCACTTGCAAAAAATTGATAACCACGTGAAATCAAGAAATCAGTCAGCATAAAAATCTCCTTTTCTTATGCTGATATTTTATCATAAAAAAAGCATAAATAAAACGATTATAAAAAATATATTTTTTATAAAATAAAACCCGATAAAAATCGGGTTAAATATACATCAGAAAATTCCACCGACAGTTGTCTGTTCAACCTGTTTTTGAACTGTTTGTGGGGTGTTTGGTTTTTGACCTTCTTTGAAGGCTTCATTGACAATAATACCTTCTGGATCAAGGGCTGCTGAAATACCGCTGTTTCTGTTCACACGCATAAAAGTTAACCCATCTGGCACTGGGAACGGTTGATTACTTTCATCTTTCAACGCAACACTCATAAAATCAGCAAATACGCGTGCAGCCATGTGGGAACCGGCGCCCTTGCCCAATGGTTTTGGTTTATCATACCCAAGATATACACCCGCAATCAGATTTTTAGAAAAACCAATAAACCATACATCTTTTACCTGATTTGTGGTACCTGTTTTACCTGCGATTGTATGCCCCGCAACGCGTGCCTGTTTTCCAGTTCCGCGTTCAACAGCACCCTGTAATATAGAAACGATTTGATATAAACTTTGTGCATCAGACAAAGGTTCTGTTTTTGCTGCTTCCTGTGGTGGCAATAAATCTTCGCTCCATTCGATTTGAACAGGTTTTTGTCCGCCCAAGACATTACCATATCTGTCTTCGACATAGTCAATCATTTTTGGTTCTATCGCGCGACCACCGTTTACAAATGCAGAATAACCCAACACCAATTTCTGCAAAGTTGTTTCGCCAGACCCCAGCGCCATAGATTCATTAAATTGGGACAAATCTTTTGGATAAACACCAAATCTTTGTGCGGCATCAATAGATTCTTTGACCCCGATTTGTTCCACCAGACGGACAGTAGGCACATTACGAGATGTTTCAAGTGAAAATCTTAATGGAATATTACCCAAGAATTTTCTGTCATAATTTTCAGGTTTCCATTCTTTGTTATTTTCGCGCCAACCGACAACCGGTGCATCTAATATCAAAGATTCAGGACTGTATCCTTTTTCCAGCGCAGCTAAATAAACAAACGGTTTAATTGTTGAACCGATTTGACGATATGCCTGTGTTGCGCGGTTAAAAGAAGATTCACGGAAAGAACGCCCCCCCGTCATCGCAACAATACGCCCCGTATGTGGATTCATAGCAATAATTGCACCCTGCAATTTTGGTTCGTTTTCGCCCTTACCCTTGTTAAACGCATCTAATTCTTTTGCCAAAGCGGTGGCGGCTGCGCGTTGAAATTCCGGAACAATAGTTGTTTTGATATATAAACCGTCATTATACAATGTATCACGACCAATAGATTCCAACAATCTGCGACGAACATCTTCTGCGAAATATTGGAAATCAACCTCCATCTGGGCGGTAAAGCCAGAATTTATATTTAATGGTTCTGCGGACGCAATTTGTGCTTCCTCTTTTGTGATGTATCCATCATCAACCATACGGCGTAAAACATAGTTTCTGCGTTCGACGGCGCGATTTCTGTCATTTGGTGCCTTTGGCAAAGATGCCAAAAACGCACATTCAGACAAACTGAGATCTTTCACAGATTTATTGAAATACATCAAAGACGCAGACCCAACACCATACGCACGCGCCCCAAGGAATATTTCGTTTAAATACAAAGTCATTATGTGTTTTTTAGAAAAACTGCGTTCCAAGCGCAATGCAAGAATTGCCTCTTTGACCTTTCTTGAAATGGTTCTGTCGGATGTAAGGAAGAAATTTTTTGCAACCTGTTGTGTGATTGTAGATGCACCGGTGAATTTTTTATCAAATCCCATTAAACGCATTGCGTTATTAAGACTTGCACGAATGATACCTTGGACATCGATACCCGGATGCGTCCAAAAATTTTGGTCTTCGGCGGCGATAAAGGCATTTACCAATTGTGGTGGCATATCTTCAAAATCTATGAAAACGCGTCTTTCTTCGGCATATTCGATTAAGAGCGACCCATCAGACGCATATAAACGCGTTGCAACCGGTGGGGTATAGGTTGCCAATTTTTTATAATCTGGCAAATCATGACCATAAATCAAAACCAATACAGCCAAACCCGCAATAGCGGCCACAAAGCCCCAGAAAATAAAATTAGTAAAATAATGTAAATATTTCTTGAATTTCATACATTTAATTTTATGTTAAATATTTGAACAATGCAAGTTTTGATAGCAAAAAAACACCGACAAAATGTCGGTGTTTTTTATAAACGGTAAATTTAATTACCAGTTGTTGTTTGTTCCGGTTTGCTGAAACGCCAACC
>AUXO010021824.1_pt1 | contig 12070 bp, 9 predicted proteins | sample 768731 | NCBI WGS metagenome assembly AUXO01 (sample SAMN02715735, study PRJNA202380) | gut metagenome | biome: sheep rumen | host: Ovis aries | place: New Zealand: Palmerston North | reverse complement strand
TGCTTCACGCAACTTCTTGCGTTCTTCCGCAGCCGCATCTAATGCAAGTTTTCCTTTCGGTACATTTATTGTATTGCCATCACCTGGTCTTACTTCTGAGGCCGGCTTCGCATCGCCCTTCTGAGTAATCTTCACCTCGCCATCTCCTCTGAGGAGTGCCTCACGTAATTTCTTGCGTTCTTCCGCAGCCGCATCTGCCATCTTACCTATAGGCACATTAATAATATGGTTCATTTTTACACCTCCTCTTTTTTATTCTTAATTGTCCCAATAACACACTAAACCTTTATTGTCTTATAAGGGCATTTAATCTTACCGCTACGTGTTCCATTTGGAATTCTTGTATATTTTACACAAGATAACGGCTTGTTCTCATTGAAGCAACAATTTTTACATTGATTTGTTACTGTTATCAAATCGCCTTTTTTATAAAAAAAGCGATCAATTCTTTCTGACAAAAACAACCTCCCCCCTTCGTTTACTTCTTGATTACTATTGTCAGTTATCAACAACACCCTCTACTATAGTAATCATATCAGTATCTTGAGGATATCCTGTTATAGAATTTCTAGGTGCTTCATAAGTATTCGTAACAAATATGGAGCTGCCGCAGTCGATCAATAATTCGCATTCATTTTCATACTCGTTACCTATATTGCCTATATACGCTCCCCTTGTACCTTCGGGTATTGTCAATTGCATAATAATGTCTCTATCATCAGTAAAAACATTTTCGCCAGCCAATGAACAACTCATAAAACCATTATCCCGTAACCCATCACTCCCTGCAATCTGGGCATTCCCCATCATACTATCAAGAGCCTCTTGGGAAATAGCCCTATATGCAATTACATCAGACGGAACCGAAGATCTCTGCAATGCATTATGCATACGAATATACCGCATTTGATTGCCATCGGTAAATGAGTCATTTCCTCGTAAAGTATTATTTATGTTCACATAATAACTTGATTCATGGGGATGCAATTCTTTCTTGTAATCAACAAAAGCCTGCATTTCCACAATATTTAGCGAATCCTTCCAGTGTCCAAATGCTTCTTCACCCCATATTTGAGCAGCTCTTTTGTCATTGCCGAAGCTTTTAACAGCAAACCCACTTTGAGCAGAGTTGTCTCCACCTGAATTCTGAGTTGTTCCATCTTCACCATGAAACAACATTCCAAGACTTGCACCAATAGCCAAAGCACCCGTCACATTTTTCCCATACCCGGAAGAAATAATATTGGTTTTTTTAGCAATAAATTGTTTGCCGCTTGTACTTGCATTATCTGCAGCAGTATTTGTTTGCGTAATCAGCTTTAACGTCAGCGAACTCTGTTGCCGAAATTTTAACAGCGTCTGTCTAATTTCGTTATTCCGCATTCTCTCTTTTTGCAAGCGTTGGCCCAGAGCATTTATCTGTTGTTGGCAGCTCGCTATTTCTGCTTGATAACTACTATCATCGTCTTCCATTGAACGGTATGCATTGATTTGTGCTTCTAAGCCTTGTATCTGACTTTGATACTGTAATATTTGTAAATTACTATCTTTTATCTCACGATTTGTTTTTTCCTGTATCGTATCTATAGCTTTTTTCAGTTTTTTTGTTTCTGTAGAAATGTCAGATACAACCTCTTCAACGACAGAAGCAATATGTTCCATAGCTTCTGTCGTAGTCTCAACCTTACCCATCAGCTTAAGTATTCATCAATCTGCTTTGCCTTGGTTTCAAGTTTCTTCGAGTACTCCATAAATGCCGGCCCTGTTTTCTTGATCACTCTTTCCAACTCACCTAGTGCCTGACCAAATTTCTGATACTGTAGGTCATTCCATTGTCCACCAGCTGACGAATACTGTGTTTTAAGTTTCTGAATTAATGCCTGCTGCTGACTAACATATTGTTTAACCTGTTTAGAAAAATTCCTAATTGCTTCTGAATCGGCTGATGCCTTTCCCATACTATCATCCTCCTTTTCACTACAATTTCCACGCTCTCAGAAATTTGAATGTTTAACTCCCTTATTCGAATCAAATATTCACTTTACATAATCTATATTGGTTAATCAGAATAAATTTTAGCATACAAAACACACTATTTCAATTTTCCCGTCCAGAATTCTGTTCATTTTTTACAAGTTATTACAGATTATAAATGTAAAAGAATATTTTATTATATCTATGGAATCATAAAAAGCTCATCAGATGCTTTAATCTATTAGTTCATTTACGTAATCTTTTTATTATATCATCTACACTAAAACTATGATCATTCGAAGTAATTCTACTCGTAGCTTTATTATTTCCCAAATAACTCTCAAGTTGTTTCAGCTTACCCTCAAGAACCCGCAACTGTTCCTCAGAAAGAGATAAAACTTTTTTTTACACTCTTGTCGTTTTGTTGAAGTGCATCTTGGAATTTTTTTATTGCATATCATTCCATTTATTGCCGACAGAAATATACTGTCTCTTTAAAGTGTATAATAATGTTGTCTCATCTTTTACAAACGCCTTCAACTGTTTCATAAGATCTCTTATAGTTTCCGTATCTGATACAATTTTTCCCATTTCAATTATTCATACATCTTTAGCTTTTGTATTTCCCCATTCAAATCACAATATGCTAATTGAGTTGAACGTAATGTCCGTCCAAGCCCAGAGCTTATTAAAGTTTCAGACTCATCTTCACCCATCTTACCAATTAGTTTATTTCCGAAATATTCAACATCTCCATATTCAAGCTTCTTAACACTTTGCGAACTGTCCATCCATACTATTATATATATATTCCGCCTTGGTCCATTTTGCAAAAGAGCTCTAAAAATCTGTCCTGCGGACTTCCTCTCAGTAGTTTCCGTTGACTCTGTCTCGAAATAATCTATGTCCTCGCTAAACTCAATATCTTCTCCGTTAAATGTATCTAATATCTTGCTCATGTTTTGCAAGCCAAATAATAACAAAAATAGCGGTTGATTATATGATTCTGAGCATATTTCCCTTTGATGATATTCATCTGATAATGTATTAAGTACATCAATTATTCCTTTGTCATCCTTAGTATAAAAAATATCCTCATCTTCCTCACATAGTACCGAGAATGAATCTCGATCAACATCTCGTCTTGTTTTGATTACATAATCACATACATACAAAAACGGCGAAACGGTACCAAATACAGAATCGCGTCTTTTTGATATTAACAAACATTTTGTGAAATTTAAAAATAGCTTTCTTGCATCTTCTTGAGTGTTAGTAACTACTAGTAAGTTATTTTTATTCATTGGTATAAAAGAAATCGCGACAGGACAAACTTCGCCCATTGATTCTCCTATAACAACTTTATAATCATCATCTTTTTTTATAACATCTGACAATTCATTTGAATCACTAAGCAAACCTTCAAAGAACACACTCTTTGAGCCATCGTATACAACTGTATCTGAAATAATCCCTTGGGATTCATAATACTTTCCAACTTTCTTTAAAAACTCTGCTCTCTCATCATCCGGCATAAAGGCCGTTACAAATCTTTCCGGCGTACTAGTATCATTTGCAACGTAAGCTCCCGCTCCTTTAATAGAACCAAAAGATTCAATAACTTTAGGATTGATATGAAACATGAATTCAGCATCTTCCTCATTACAAGATAAAGCAATACGAACCTCCATTTGCGCAAACAGTCCAGAGTCCAACGATATATCATGCAACCTAGCAATTCCCTGCGTGGCAATTAACACATTTACTCCAAAAGAACGACCTTGCTTAATTAGTATCTTCATATAATCAGCGCACTTTTCCGCCACTCTATAATTGCTATTAATGTCAAATAATGCCTGGAACTCATCAATAATCAAAAGAATCCTGGGCATTGTTTTTCCGGTAATACTTCGGTAAGCTTCTATATCTTTAGCCCCGGCTTTCTTAAACTTATCACTCCTATCTGTTATTTCTGTACACAATCGTCCAAGAACACTTTGCCCTAATTCTTGCTCACTCTCAATTGATACAAATTTCACTTGTGGTACCTGATTATTAGCATATAGTGAAAACTCTATTCCTTCTTTATAATCTAACAAATACAAAGATAATTCATCTGGACCATAATGAGCAATCGCACTTAAAACAATCGAATGGATTAATGTAGTTTTTCCAGATCCAGTGGTTCCGACTAAAATGCCACTATGAGATACGCCTTCTCCAAAAATAAGATTTTGAATTTTCCCAGGACCTCCAACGCCAAACGGAACAACCAACTTAGTGCAGGAATTTCTCGAAAACATTTCACCATCATCCGTCAAAAGATTTATCAATGGTTCGGATTTTGTACTATTTGAAACAACATCTTTTGCATAGATTGACAGAAGTGTTCTCCAATTATCAGGTGTTTTGTATAAGCAAATAGTGTAAGGAACATCTTCTTCTGGAAACAATAATCCTGATGAATGGAAAAAACCATTCATATGCTGTTTTATTAGCTTAACTTTCTTTCCAATATCTCCATATTCGTCAGTAAACAATGATTGGTTGTAGTTGATAATAACACTTACGCCACATTGCTCACTCTGGAGCAGTATCCTTTCCAATTTATCAAACGCCTCATCATTAAAGCCTTTAGGAAAATTATCAATTACAAGTAATGAATACCTTTCATATACGGCTCCTGTGGCATGATTAAAGCTAAACAAATTATCGTATTCTATAAGCTTTTTCTGTACCAAGCTTTCATTAGACTTAAGTATTATATCAAGTAATTGATTAATGCTTTGAGTGGACGTAGCAACTTCGTTTCTTACTATATTTTTATCAACGTCATTAAGTGGAGAAAAAATCTTAAAGTCGGCACCGGAATGATAGCCATCAACAAAATAGCAGTTAACGCCTGCCACTGGCATAGCTAATAAATATCTACATACAAACCCTTTAATTGAATCAATGGCTCTCCCCTCTTGATCTTTATTGTTGATAAAAAAGAGGTGATTTGTCTCTGCTTGTAATAACAGTGGTAGCACAAACACAGAATCATTATGCACATAATCCATATAAAGAGTTTTTAAAACCTCATGTATATAGTCCTTATCTTTTGTTACTGTAACCTCAAATTCAAACGTTCCCACAAATAAATCATCCGGCATTATCGAAACAGATTTGTACAAATCAGTTTCTAACGAACATAATAATGCTCTATTATCTAACTCTTGCAAATCCTCCACTGGCAATAAGGTGTTAAGATTTGATTCAAATTTCTGACGAGCGGCTTTCACTTTCTCAACATATTCCAAATCCAGTTGATTCGCCTTTTCATCATATGCATCACAAACCATAGATATTTGTTTTTCTGCATTTATATCAATTTCTGCATGTAACCTATCAACAGAACGTGCCGATCGATCCAATAATCCTACTAAGACCTCTGCTCGATTCATTAAAAACTCCATCTCAGCATATGCTTGATTTCGTTTCGTTCCTTTTCTAGACATAAACTCTCGGAATATATATGGTGGATTTTTGTTTGAATAAATACTAATTAACTCTCTTAAACGATCATTAATGTAGCTTAATTGCATCAGTGGATCACTATTATCTGCAAAGGGATATTCATATGTGTCGGACAATACAAGTTTTCCTGTATTCTTTCTTTTTGAATAGCTCTTATCATTATATGCATATAGCGCCTCATTGGATCTAGCACTGGAAAGCTGTGTTCTCCCAATCTCAAGGAATTCATCTCTTTTGGCTTTTAATTCTGTCTTATATAATTCTGCCTCTTCACGCCATGTGTTTATCTCATCTCTATGGATATTCAAAAGCTCGCTGTCTTCTATTGTAAACCAATTCTCAATTTCAGAGAATTCTTGTATATACATTGTCACAGCAGTCTGTAATGTATCACAGATATCAATTATCTCTGGATGAATTCTTATCATAAACACCTCCCTACATTTCCATGCAATTTTTATTAAATATATATTTTAATATTATTTCTTCTGAATCTTCTATGGATATCTCAGAATATCTTACAAAAGACTATTTATATTTTGAGTATCTAGAGTTGCACAACATAACTCCGTTCCAACTGCCCATAGCTATAGTGTCAGCTTTATTCCTTATCCCCTAAATGTCCACTCCCAGTTTCTCCAACTCATCAGATATTTTTTCAAGTGCTTTAATGTTACTTGATAGACTACCTTGCTTATTTACAATCGGAACAAGATACGACTTTTCATATTCCTTCGCTTTAGCATCCTTCCATATTGAACGAATTTCTTTCCACTCTTTCTTCAATTTTGTCATATTGCTATCAATGTTTTCTCGTATATTAGATAAATTATCCATTCTATATATTCCTCAATATATAAACCGTATGCATAATTTCATTTGTCCAGTACATGTATTGACCTAATAATTGTATGTCAGAAAGATAATATGTAATATTTTCTTTCATCCCGTAAAAGTCAAACAAGTATTTAAAATAAATATATGTTTCATCATTTAATACTTTATCACTAACAAAGCCCCTTAATTCACTTACAGTTCTAACAATAGCATTTGTATAATAAAAATAATTACACTCTTGATGAACACATGGCGGATATTCATAATCAGGTAACCTAGACGAATACATATCCTTTGATGTTAAATTGAAATAATCATATTTAATTATTCGCCCTTTTGTTTCTCCAAGTAAATCCCATGTAATGTCTGCTTGATAATATGCTCCCTCAATATATACAATATTCCAAGCATGTTTCTCTGTATGTCCAACACTATTAGTAGCTACTCCAGTTGCAACAATACATGGTATTTCTAAATAATCCATCAAAAGTTTAAAACTAAGTGCTACCCCAGCACACACACTATTATTCTCCAAAAGGGTTCCTGCCACAGTATATGCATTAATTGGCTGCGCAACAGCTGATGTGCTATAAGTAATATTTTCTATTAGATAATTATATACAAATATCTCTTTTGCAAAGTCATCGTCTAAAAAACGAATAGGAGAACATATTTCTTCAATTCTCTCATCTAACCAGTTCTGTAATTCAAGTACAGCATTTAGTGGAAAAAAATACTTCGGTTTCAAGTAAGTATTATATCCAACATGTCCGACCAGATATCCTTGTGTACTGGTATAAAAAATACGAGGGTTGTCATAAAGAACCATTTTAAATACTTTACTTACCGTATCCGGCTTCGCAATTCTACCATCAAACGAGATAACCTCTTTATAAACAGACAAACCTTCCCATATTTTTGTGTAAATACTTCTTTCTATTTCATTGCATACAGAATAGTAAAACTTATTAATCATATAAACTGTTTACTCACCTCGCGTTCAAATCCACATACTTTTGCGGAAGCGAGTGTCCACAATAATAATTTTCAATCATTGCATCTATAACACTCAAGTCCACCCCAAAAGATCTCGTTGCTAAACAAGTGTACATTTTCATCTACATTTTCAAGGTCTTTTTCAATATCCTTATAGTCTTCATATCTGTCTGATATTATTCTAAGAGATTTTAACCAATCATCTTTTTTGAGATCTGCTTTCGTGACTGACCTAAGATACTGCTTTGCCAATCTTAATGCTGTCGGAGGAGCTAAATGTGAGTTCACAAGATATTGATAAAATGCGACCATTAAGATTGCTCCCGGAAGATCATCCTCATTCCAAAGGTTTGCGATAACATATTTAACTCCAGCTACAGAGAATGCTCCAATCATTCCATAAAACCCTTTACCTATTGTAATATCATTCATTCCGTTCAGGCAGCTTGACAAAACAATAAGTTCTGTTACACTAAAATCCATTCTGCTCACTTCATCTGCGGTAATTCTTCCATTTCCAAAAATCTCATTGCTTTCTCCCCATGCGCTCCAATCATCTGCTCCCGCAAGTAATAATTCGGAAGTATAGACCGAATCAGGTACATAACAGTCACTTTCCACTTCATTGCATGTTTCATAATAACCATGTGTAGCGATATGCACATATCCATAGTTATTGGCAGAATAAAAACATTTTTTTGTAGCTTTTTTTCCACTGATGTATTGACAGTTAATAATCTGACTTATTCTTCTTGCCTCTTCTTCACTGAACGGAAGCTGCTTATTCTTATATTCATCTTCAAGCACTTTTCCCTTTTTCTCATCAACCAAAAATTTTGGATTACTGATGATAAGGGTATTTACTGTTGAATTATTCCTTTTCGATTTAAATAAGAAGTCACGAGCACATTCCATAATAACTACGTTATATATATCATCTAGAAATATACCTCTATCATTCTGCAATATTCCAAAAGGAAGATTAATTAATTCAAAACAAGGTGCCAAGAATACCGTCTTTATCCCACAGAGATGTGTTTCTATTGGCTTAATCAAGAAATCATAGAGTACTCTTTTCATGCTATCTCTTTCATCAGTTTGAGAATCCTCTTGATAGCTCTTCAGAAGCCTATTCGCTGTTTCAAAAACATGGTTACATTTTGAGAGGAACACTCTCCTTATAATGTAGTTATTGTTCACCTTAACGATAGTATAAATATCAAGAGCTTTACTTACCTCCTTCGCTTCTTGAGAAAAAGCACCTGCAAAGCCTATATCATTCAATTGGAAAGTATCATATTCAATGATTGCAGTATTGTCTGGCAAAGCATCTATTACTTTCTTTAATGTGATAGTTTGAAACACCTTACTTATTTTGAAATAATCAGAGAACTTATTCTCCAGTCTTCTGAGCTGCTCTTTTTGTTTATCATACTCTTCTTTTACTTCAATTCCGAGTTGTAGAAGTTTTTCTAGCTCTGCAATGCTATCATGCAATTCCATTATTTCTTGAAATGAACTATTATTAATCATTCCTGTTCTTAAAACACGATTTCGTGCTTTTTCCATCAAAGAAGCCATCTGCTTGTGTTTCAATAAGTTTTCATAGCACTCATCAATTGATACGAATTTTCTAAGGACAGAATATACCCCGACATGGCAATTTTGTGCATTTATTATCCTATTTTGCAATCTTTCTCCATCCGTGTACTTTATTGCCTCGATACAGTGAGCCTCAATGTAAGTATTTACTTTATAAGCAAACGACACTGCTTCATTCTTTTTTCCAACCGAGTCGAAATATCTCATAAGATTATAAGAGATAAGGAGTTTATCTGAACTTTGCAAATTATACGTTTCGCATAATTGCAGACTACTCCTCATATACATTTCGGAGTCTAAATCATTCATCCCCCACTTCAAAATACCTACAAGATGATATACAAGCATTAGCATATCGTTGTCAACGCCATACCTTTCAGAATTTGCAATAACCCTTAGAAGCATCTCCAAATACAGTCTAATATTATAATTATTGAAACTATTGCTATCCCATTCCCGGGTAAAGACTTGAAGAGTCCTCAATGCAAACACAACTTGTTCTCGGATACATTCTATCTCTTCTTCCTTTATAATACTTTCACAAACACAATCTAACGTCTCTAACAATTCCGACAATTCATCCTCATCCATCCTGACAAATGATGAAATGCCAATTGTCAATACCAAGGTGTTTAATCGAAGTCTTTCTTTTTCAGTTAGATTGCCGTTTACTTCATCATATTCCAGTATATCTGCTATTTCCGCGATTAGATTTCCTGCTGGTTCTGAGTCTAACGAAGCAGAATAAACATTTATTAAATTCGTTCTAATTTGGAAATCACTGATTATATTCTGAGTCTCAGAAGGTGCATTACATTCCAAAGCTTGTCTAAACGCCTCTTCAGCCTTTATCAGCATACCTCTTTTTAGGTATATTATCCCCCAGAAATTATTAGATAGTTTTCGGTTTATTAATACTTCATTCGGAACGTTATCAATAGAGCATAACCTATCATAAACTTCTACATATTTTTGATAATCATCTATCCCCATTATTCCAGTATTCCCTATTAGCAAAGTGCATAGTAGCTGAATCTCAATTAGTAGAATATAGTCATCTCTCTCCTGTTCAAAGTCATTATCCTCTATACTATCTATAAACCTGCAAATAACTCGAACCGACTTGTCGACTTCCTTATTTTGACGCAAACACATCGCAGCTGAATAAGCAACTGCTACTTGCGTAAACCAATTATCTACTCCATATAATTGGGATCTTATCCTGGCAGATTTTTTAAACATCGCCTCGGCATTTTGAAGTTTCATAGAACTGGCTAATGCATTTCCATATAACCAGAAAAAACTACCTGATGCTTCATCTATTGATTTCTTATACAGTGTAAAACTATTCTCACAAACATTAATGGCCAACGAGGGACATACATCAAGTACTCTTGAGATTATATATACTATAAAACCCTTATGCATTTCTTTATTTGTTCTCGTACGGCTAAGCTCTATTAATCTATCTACATAAACCATTGCCTTAGAAACATCAGTATGTGAATAATAATTACATACTTCAAGAAAAAGTATAATTTCTCTTTGAGGAACGCAAGATAACTTCACTCTATTTACAACACGTGTATTCTTGATTGTATCTAAATACCACTTGTACTTCTGTATTACTGATAAAAGTAAGTCATAGGCATAATAATATGCTTCATCTGAAATGAGCTTATATCCATCTATCGTTTCTTGAATTACACCCGCTATTTGTTCAAAACACTTCTGTAAATGAACATGGTATCCAATATTACCACTTTCAATAATCTCACATGCTACGAATGATTGTTCACATAGAAGTGCTATCAGTTCTCCAATATTCTGTTCGTTTTCGCAAGTACTTTTGCTTTGTGTTTCACTCATCGATAGGATTAATGAAGACATTAGTTTGTCTTGTGTAATAATCTCAATTCTTTCAGACAATTCATTATAGTAGTCAACAAGATTTTCCATAGCTTCTTTAAACTCAAACAGTCCCTTCCTATTTACTCTTCTTTTTGTCTTTAGGCGTTTCCCTCAAAGGAACTTTATATTTGTTATATTCTTTGTTATTTTTTTCCTTGCTTTTTTTGGGCAATGGAGCACTTTTCCTATGTTTGCTAAAACGTCCTGTCCCATTGATTTCAGACTCTGTTTTTTTTGTCATTCTTCTCACTCTCCTCATTATAATTACCCACTTCAATTGTCAACTCAGTTGGTTTTCGACACAAATATACAGATTTCATTTTATATTTATTCTCATAGCTATTGCCTGGATATACTGTCACTTCTTCCAGTTTTATTTCTCTAAGTATGTTATCAACTGCTTTTTCATCAACCAATCCTGTTGAATAACTACTTACCTGCCCAAAATAAGTATTCCCTGTAACGCCATCCCTTACTATGATAGTAGACTCATCGTCAAACAGATCACTCCAGACTTCTCCGTTTCCAGTCATATGTGTAATTTTAAACTTATGAAGCAGGGAAAAAAATATATCATGATCTACTATCCAAACACATATAATACATAATCCAAATGATGCAACAAGAGAAGCAATTATTGCAGGTGTTGAAATAGTTTTTTTTGTCCCAGTTAGTATTTTTGACACATCGATAGTTTTATAATTACATTTGAAAATAGAATTTAAAAATGTTAGTAGAGTATTACCTATAAGATATGAAAATGTTGATGCAACCAACACATACGCTGTAGTTAACTTTTCAGAACGCATGTTTCTTCCTGTCATATAACAGAAGAGAAAAACAAAAATAAAGCCTGGTAACAAAAAAAATAAAAACCGTTCAATAAAATCGTATAATTCCATGTTTTTTTCCTCATAAGATAGTTATTATAAATTTGCCCTGTTGGAATAATCCATTTTTATTTGTAACATAATCAAAGCCCTATGCTTCACTAATAATTCCGGTTAAGCATTTTACCATCTTCAGCAGAACACACCTACTTCGACCCATTTTGTTTGAAGCTACTATTAGGGAGTAGAAAAGATACATTTCTCCTATACGGGAAACTTATTTAGGAATTATTGCTCCTATCCCTCCAAGAATTGACTTTAAAAGCGAAAGCAGTTCTTTATCATTTTTTTGAACATATTCCAACGCCTTCTCAGATGGATAATAATTGACTATATTAAGA
>AUXO016405707.1_pt1 | contig 12071 bp, 14 predicted proteins | sample 768731 | NCBI WGS metagenome assembly AUXO01 (sample SAMN02715735, study PRJNA202380) | gut metagenome | biome: sheep rumen | host: Ovis aries | place: New Zealand: Palmerston North | reverse complement strand
GAAAACGTAAAACGTGCCCTCGAGGTAGCAGCGGCAGGTGGACACAATCTGATAATAATTTGAACTTTATTTTCCCTTTTAACTTGTTTCAACATTGATTTGTACCTGTGAACTCTGACTCAATCCTATACTATCATTAACAGAGTTACTGATAAAGTAACGATGTTTATGCTAATAAGCTGTTTAGGCATTATCAAACAATTCGTCACCATAAGGGTCCCAAACAATAAACGCACTGTCACCATCCCATTTCCACCACCTCATAATGTCCTCAATGAACCTTATAACATCAAATGACCTTGCGTTCCAGTCTTTTATGCTTGGAAAAAGTTCCTTCAAGTCCTTGTTTTCCATGTTCCAGTTCTCAATATAGTCTTGTTCACCACTATCAGGGTCATAGATTTCACACTGCTTGATATAGTCCTCTATGTTCTCAAACCTGTCTGCAAGTTCAATTATTTCTTCCTCTGCCTCAAACATCTCTCTAAGGTCAATGTCCCTATAATCACATATCACTTTGCCTGTATTGTCTTTGATAATAGCTGACTTCAAGTTGTCATCAAACTTTTCTTCAAACAACATACGTATGTCATCTGTCAGTTCATACTCACCATAGTCTTCTTCTTTGCTGTTATCGACTATTTCTTGTAGCCTGTCATCATCAAACAGTGAAGATAGTTCATGCTTGCTGTTGAAATATGAGCCTTCTTCTTTGTTATCATACTCCTCACACTCAGCAACCAAATTTTTCAGATAATTTAATTTTATGTCCATAATTGTTTTGTTTATTTATAATAATGTTTATATACTGATTTATTTATAATAACGTAGATATAGGAATATTTATTATCCCTTCTATTAATAAGGCACTTCTCTTCCTTATTATTAAAAATTCTATTTTTTATTCTTCTCTAAATTTGTTGTTCATACTCAAAAATTTAAATTAAACATTATCTCTTTCATGTTTAATTTAATATAGGAACATTTGAATGATAATTTGAAATTTTGATGTTAATAAAACATAAACAAATAACAAAATAGATTGAAAATAGTAGGTGATTATTCTGAATTTTTTTTCAAATGTTACTATATTATATGTGATAAAAATAATATTAAATAAACAATGATTAAATAATATATTAATCAATGAACAACAAGAAAATTATTATCTTATCACGTATTAGTACATCACCACAAGACATTCAAAGTCAAACAAATGATTTGATACGTGAGGCCATGAAAATGGGTTATGACAATGACCATCAGATTATTATTGAATCTGTGGAATCTGCCATTAAGTTAAGTGAAGAAGAGAGATTGGGTCTTCGCAAAATGAAACATTACATTGAAACTGATAGTAATGTAGATTGTGTAATATGTTGGGAACCGTCACGTTTGGCACGTCAACAGAAAATTCTATATAGTATTAGGGATTATTTGTTGGCACGAAAAATCCAACTCATAATACTAAATCCCTATGTTCGGTTATTAACAGGAGATAGGACACAGGTAGATACAACTGCCAATATCGTTTTCTCATTATTTGCAACTATGTCCGAAAATGAAATGATGATAAAGAAAGAACGTTTTCAAAGGGCAAAAAAGGAAATGAAAGAACGAGGGCAAAAATTTGGTGGTGCAACTATATTTGGGTATATGAAAGATGAAGAAAAGAAATGTGTTCCACATCCTATAAACTCAAATATAATAGTTGATTTATTCAACCACTATGTTACAACAGATAATTCGTTATATGAAACTTATGTATATGCAACAGGGAAATGGCCTGGTTTATTCCCTGCCAGAGAATATAAGAAGTCTCAACGAAAGATTAAACATTACTTTGACACAGAAGTATATGTAACAGGAAATTGGTGTTATCCTCCACTTATTACAAAAGAAGTATGGGACAAAACACATGAAAAAATGAAAAAGGCCAAATGTACGGCACGGTATAACTGTAAAAGGGAGTTACTGTGTCGTGGCAAGGTCTATTGTGGATATTGTGGACGAATGATGACAGGTTGTGGAGGTAATGTTAAGGCATATGTATGCAGTACCGATAAACTACATAGTATGCAGATTAATTCGGATATTGCCGATTGGATTATGTGGGAAGAAACACGGACTGCAATTAATGCCAATAGTTACTTTAATAACATGGTTAATCGCATTAATGAGATTCAAACTGAATTAAATTCAAAGACAGAAGTAAAGAAACAATATGAGACCAAAAAGTTGTCTTTACAGGAACAGGCAGATAAATTGTTAGATGTATATATGAACAACAAGATTGGTGAGGATATTTTTAATAAAAGAATTGATGATATAAATGATAATATTGAGATATATACTATAAAGATAGACAAACTAAATACTGAAATTGCAACGTATAAAACAATGATAGAAGATACTCAAATTTCATGGGGTGTTAAACCTATTAATGTAGATAAGATTGATGATTTCTCTACTCGATTAGAATTTGTTAGAAAATACATAAGTAAAATGATAATCAAAAGGGATGATGAACCCCATACAACACATATATCATTTGAATATGCCATACCTGTAATAGTACCAAGAAGTGAATACCGATATGTATATAAAAACCAATCCAATACTCAGGTTTATAGAATAAATGAAGATGGAACAGAGGATTTGATTTTTTGTAGTGACGGACAGGCACATAGAAACAGAAAAACAGGTCGATTTGAGAAGATAGAAGATTAGTTTCTTCTGTATCAAAAATAAAAGTGTATCAGTTTAATCAATGGTGATTAACCTTGATACACTTCTTTTTGATTCTATATAATATAAAATATTTTATTGATACACTTTCAATTCCTGTTTCATTGTTTCTATATTATAATATAAATCAAACAAATAATGAAAAAGGTAGTTATATTCGCAAGAGTTAGTACAAACGGACAGGATTACGAAAGACAAGTAAACGAACTAACTGAACTATCAAAAAGGAATAATTGGATTGTTTCTGCAACCTTTTGTGAAAAGATTAGTGGTGCAAAGAAGAACACAGAAAGAAAAGAACTATCTAAAATGATAGATTACCTACACACGAATAATATAAATATGGTAATCGTAACTGAACTATCACGTTTAGGTAGAGATACATTACAGGTTTTAGAAGTGATAGAACAATTCAATAAAATGGGTATATCATTATATATTCAGAATTATCATATTGAAACTCTAACAGAAAACGGATTGGTTAATCCAATGAGTCAATTTCTTATTACGATTTTGGCAGAAGTTGCAAGAATGGAACGTAAAACCATCCGAGAAAGAGTTGAAAGTGGTTATAACAATTACCGTGCAAATGGCGGAAAAGTAGGTCGTAAAGAGGGATATAGGAAAAGTGATTATGATATGAAAGGTCAATATGCCGAAGAAATAAGGTTGTTGAGAAAGGGTATTAGTTTAAGGAATATTTCAAAGATTACAGGGACAAGTATTAACACTATAAGAAAATGTTATAGTTTTATTTAGGTGATTTCTTTAATTATTTATCACTTGTAACTATATTCTATACATCATTTTTAGTTTAACAGATTTAATAACTTAAAGATTATGGCAAATACCGAATCAAACAACGAGAAGAAGAATGTCGCAGTTGTAGAACCCAAAATGACAAAGGAGGAAATGGAGAAGTATGTTACCGAAAACCACTCCATCGTTCCACGTAATTGGAGAAAAAAGTTTGAGGCACTCACACTTGAACAGAAAGTAAAGAAAATCGGTTTCTTCTTCGATATGCAGAAGATGAGAACCGAGGCACAGGAGAAAAACAGATTGGAGAACAAGGTAAAAGAGTTGTTCATCAAACGAAAGGCAACAACTGAAGATGTTGTTAAGGTGATTGACTTCTGTAAACAATACATTCAGAATGTCAAACAAGAGGAGATTAACAAACTCCAAGTCGAAATCGACAGATTGACACATCTTAAACAGACCCTTGAAACAAACTAAAACTTCAACGAAACCATAATGGGATAGAATCGATTCTATCCCATTATGGTTTATAAACACTTTCACTTATGACAAACTTAGAGATTAAATTTTACGAGAGAGTACCTAATGAACTCCATCGTTTGAATGAGAATTTAGAAGAACTTATTAACATCTTAACACCCAAAGAAGATGGGACAGAAACTTGAAAATGGTTACGAGATTAAGACCACGTTTTGGTCTGATTTCTCTATTGCAGACGCATTCGGTGTCGATGCAATCAAAGATACGTTCAACCGTTCTTTTGATAGTTGGAAAAACAATGTGGAATATGTCACGGAGTTGGCAATGGTCATGTCGTGGAAATCCTGTTACTATTACGGAAAGAATGAAACGTATATGAACTTATATAGTGAGTTATATCACAAAGTCGATGGTTGGTGTATGGATAATCTGAAAGAAAACGATTTGGTTTATTACATACAAACAACAGACTAATAATAAAAGGGCAAATTGACTACTTGATATTGGTAGCCAATTTGCCCTCTTTTTATCTTAAACTATCATAATTAGAACGAAAATCCACAAATAAATAGTAACTTTGCACATCGAAAATATGAAGAAAAAGAAAATGGATCTAAACGCGATTAGTCTTTTTTGTTCATCAGGTATTGGTGATTTAGGACTTAAAGCAAATAATATAAAAACCGTTGCGGCATGTGAATTGTTGCCGGATAGGATGAAGTTGTTTCTGAGTAATCACACAGAAGCAAAGGGGTTTTGTGGTGATATATTTGAGTTGAAAGATAGTATTGTTCAGTATTATAAGGACAATTATTCACAACCACCATTTATTATATTGGCAACTCCGCCATGTCAGGGAATGTCATCTAATGGCATGGGAACATTGCTTCGTAATTTAAAGAAAGGTATTCGTCCAAAATTCGACCCACGAAATAAACTAATTAAACCTGCTGTTGAAATTGTCAAATCACTTCAACCAGAATGGGTCATATTTGAAAATGTTCCCAATATGACAAATACCGTAATTGAAGATGGTGATGGAATAATCAACATTATTGATTATATCTACCGTGAATTAGGAGAAAATTATGTTGGGAAACCTGTTGTTATTGATGTTGCGGATTATGGAGTTCCACAACATAGAAAGAGGTTAATAACTATATTAACAAAAAATCAACAGGGAAAAGAGTATTTCAAAAATAATGGTAGTTTATGCCCCGAACCTAAATATGGTGAATATGGTGGTATCTTTGTGAAAAGATGGCGAACATTAAAAGATGTGATATATGGTTTGCCATATTTGGATTCTGTTGAAGGTAAGAATGTTGATAAAGACAATCCGTTACATAAAGTTCCCATATTAGATAAAAACAAACTATTATGGATTTCTAACACACCAGAAGGTCAAACTGCATTTAGTAACCAATGTATAAATCCTCAATGTCTGTATCAGGGAAATAAAACGCATGGAGATATGCATGATGCAGATGGAACACATAAATCGAGTAATGACACTCCCCTATATTGTGAAAAGTGTGGTTCCTTATTACCACGACCCCACATAGTAGATAAACAAACAGGAGAAGTGAGACTTATAAAAGGTTTTAATACTGCATATAAAAGAATGTGTTGGAATGAACCTGCGAGTACACTAACACAAAATTTTCAATTTGTAAGTTCAGATAGAAAAATTCATCCAACACAAAATCGAGTATTGTCCTTATATGAGGCAATGATTATTCAGACAATAACTCAATACCCATACAAATTTGAGGTGGATGGTATTCAGGTTTCGGACGGGTTGATAAGAGATAGTATTGGTGAAAGTGTACCACCTTTACTTATCGATGAAATTGTAAAACATATTATTTCTATATCAAAAAAGGGTAGTTAAAACAACTGCCCTTTATTTTTAATATTATATCCAATCCATTGTTTCCGAGACAAACATTTAATATACATTGGTTCATCAATAACAACCCACCAATTAGAACAAAGATGATGAATTCCTTCTGTACTCATTCCGACCATATTCGTACCATGACTATCCCCTTTCGGTCTATATGGTTCTCGCCAATCATTTGGAGATAGATTGTCCTGATAAAAACATGCAATTATAGTTGGTATTTGGTTTATAAAATCCCATAAAACAGCCAAAAGATGATTAACATTTGCATGATGTGCTTTCCATCCTAATGTCGTAATATTAGGAAATCTTTGTTCTCCAACTAATAATTTGATTCCATTTTTTGCCCCTCCACATGTTGCTTTAACTTCTATTCCTCCAAATCTATATGGACTAAAAACCTCTTTATTTATTGGATGTATTTTACCATCTTCATCTGTTTCTACATTATCTAAAAAAAATCTTTTTTTCTCTATTGTATCATTAAGAAGTAAATCAGGAAAACCGTCAATATGTGGATTGGATATAAGTTTGTTGTTAGAACATAACATAAAACATTTTGCAAAATGTTCTCCAACAAATCCACTTAAATTTCTTGTTCCTAATGTTTCATATATGTCAATATCAAATTGTTTTGTAATATTATACAATTGAACGAAACCATCATTTGCCTTATTGACAATGTCAATTATTGTATTGGTAGGAATCACATTATGTTCCTTATCTATCTCAACATTTGGATTAATGATGTACTTAAACATAATACAAATTTTTAATTATTGTATGGATATATATCCCAGTCCTGTAATGCCTCATCGGGGTTACAACCATTTTTCATTGACATTATGACTTCACTTTCCAAGTTATAGTCACGGGCAATCTTTATCACTTCTTCTTTTGTGAAGTGTGATGGTGTTGGATGGTGTCTATACCACCATTGCCATAATGGTGTAATCAGTTTCTGAAACATAGTGCAAAGGTAGTTAAAAAAGTTGGAATTTCGTTATTCATTAACCATCTTTATGGATTTTATTATATCAAATATCAATTAACAGATACCATTCCGATGCAATCAATGACACTTAAAATCTTTATCAATTTACCATAAAAACCACAATCAAATTAACTTCAAAAATCCATTCAAACTAACCCAAAATTCTTTCATTTCTTAACACTTATTAAGAGTGTATTTTTTAATTTTTTGGTCAATGTGCCTATATTATATATATCTAAAAGATTATAATTAATAAAGTAAAAAATAATTAAAAGTAGAGATTATGGCAAATTGGTGCAAAACAAAGTATGTAATTAAGGGTTCGGTTGAAGATGTTAATAAGTTGAACTCTATCTTTCAGAAGTTGGAAAATGAGAAAACTAACAAATCGGGTGATTTTGATAATCGCTGGTTGGGTTTTGTAGTAAAAGAATTGAATGGAAATGAAAATGAAATTGATTGTAGAGGTTGGTTTGAAGATGTAAAACTCAAAAACAAAACCACATTAAAACTCACAACGTGGTCTGCGTGGTGTCCGTGTTATGAATTGTTTGAGTTTATAACTGAAAAAATCCCATCATTACAATACTACTTCAAATGTGAAGAACCGGCATGTGAAGTGTTCGCCACAAACGATACGGAGAAGAAGTATTTTAGGTATAGTAATAAGTATAGAATTATGAATAAAGATGATATTCTGAGCTGTATCGAATTGGGTAAATACTGGAAACCTCGTTTTGGTAGTCATAAAATTCCAAATGATGCTATCTATATTTAAGTATGTGCCTGACAGTTTGATATAGAAAACATCATGAAATTTAATCTGAGATACTTTCTTTTGGAGTATATATAAATATATTATTCTGAACAGAAAGTATCTCAGAATTAACGAGAATAAACGAGAGACAATAAATAGTAGGTATTTACGTTATTATAATATAAGCACATTAAGAACAATATGGAATCTGAAAAGATAAAAGAAACGAACAGGGTCTTCTATGAGTTAATAGAGAAGTTAGACTCGAACCAAATAGATATGTTGGTAAGGAAACTTACTTCATATAACAATAGTCCCTCACAACAAACAGATAAGTATGTCATAACCAATTATGAAAAATATGGTGATATGGTTATCTCATGTTCTAACAATGGGGAAATTACATCAGTTACATTAAAAGATTTCTTCTTTTATCTTGGTAATGGTATTCCAAAAGATACACTTAGAATTTATGGTGATTTCGTTTTGGAAGATGAAGATGAACAGATAGTGGCATATAAGGCATTTATTACAGGACTAAAAAAATATAATTGGTTTGATGATAATAACATCAATGATGAATGTAATATACGAATATCATATAAAGAAAAAATCATATTTGATGGACACTTTCCTGAATTGAAGAAAGATTTTGAATATAATATTCTGAATTTATCTGATTTATATTTCAAACATGATTAAAGATGGTCATTTTGACCATCTTTTTTTTGCCTACTATCGTAATTTTCTGACCATTTTCTTTAAATATTTTGTAGAATCTTCCTATATTTAAATATAAATATATGGAAGTATTTTATGTTAGGGAAAAGGTATTGTAGAGACCCTGTTTTTTGTATATTATATATTTTATTATATGATAGGAGGAAGTGTCTCAGATTTAATCTGTGTAACTCCTGTAATATAAATTTATAAACACAAATAATGAATTACAACATAGAAGACTTAGAAAGATTAGACCATGAAATAAAGGTCGCACTGAAAGACAATGAATGGAAATCGGGTTTGACACACGACACAAAGGGGCATGTGAAGAATGATATATCAAACTACATTCTTTATTTGACAGAATCATCCAAATACAAAGACAAATTGAAGTTTAATGACTTTACCAAACAAAAGGAGTTTGGTAATAGAGAATTTAATGACTTTGATTTGAATATATTATATAATGATGTTGAAAGGGATTTGGGATTATCGTCACATTCAAAGATAGATTCGGCATTGATGGAAGTATTTAACAGAAACAAATACAACCCAATCATTGACTATCTGAATACAGTTGAATGGGATGGTGTGAAAAGGATTGAAACACTATTTATTGACTTATTAGATGCAGATGATACGGAACTTAACCGATATATGACAAAGACATGGTTTGTTGCCTCTGTTAAAAGGATTTTTGAACCTGGTTGTAAGTTTGACAATATGATAGTGTTGCAAGGTGAACAGGGAATAGGAAAATCATCTATATGTGACTTGATTTCTCTTAAATACTCAAATAATGTATCATTAAATGAGATTGGACACAAAGATTTGATTAACAAACTAAACAGAACATGGATTGCGGTTGTTGATGAATTGGATTCATTCAATAAGAAAGAAATGAGTAATATCAAAACATTCATATCAAATACAAAAGACACTGCACGTTTGGCATTTGGAAAGTATGCAGAAACATATTCACGTCATTGCGTGTTTATAGGTTCTACAAATGATTCAACTTTTTTACGTGACAATACGAGTATAGTCGAACGTCGTTTTTGGGTTATCAAGTGTAATAAAACAAAAAGAGATAGTCATGTGTTTAACACTCTTACTACTGACTATATAAATCAGTTATGGGCCGAATCTGTGTTTTATTACAAAGAGAATCCGAATATGTATTTGGATATAACACAGGAATTGATGGGTGATTTCGCAAATACAATGACACAGTTTAAGACATTTACTGATGATGTAGTTATTGATTATGTAAGAAACATCTTAGATAAAAAATATCATCTAGATGATAAGGGTGAATTTGCATCTGAAAAGGACTTGTATGAACAATATACAGATAGTAAGATATATGAAAATGGTACATCATGTAAGATTGTCAAATTGCCATATTCATATTTACGTTTTGTGTTGAAGAATCACTACCACGAGGAACGTGCCGCAAATTACATAGGTAATGGTTTAGGTAATGAGTGGAAATACAAATCTATTCGTTATAATGATAAGGTTTGTAAGGGGTTTGAAAGACAGATTTGTAACTCGGATTTGTTTTGTAACTACGCATGATTTGGTTACAAAGATGGTTTGAGGTAAAATAAGAGGTAAAAACCTTTTATAATCGACTTCGTAACCGTCTTGTAACCACTTGTAACTCGTTTTTTGTTACACTTAACTTATTGGTTTATAAATAGTTGTAATAGTTGTAACCATGTAACCTAAATATATATATAAATTCTGAAAATTATATATTTTATATATAAGAATATATAGGTATATATGATATAGGAAAGTTTGGTTACATTGGTTACATGGTTACAAAAACTACTACATTATGAAAATATAATATAAAAATATCAAAAAGAATATGACAATAACAACAACAGAATTGGAGAACATTAATGTCGGTCTTTATAAGAACGCAAAGACAACAAAATGCAATGACATAGTGAGATTGATTGAATTTCTATTGCCTGTTCAAAACTATATCAAAGACACTATCACTGTATTAAGAAGTATCAGTGACGAACAAAAACAGAAAGAATATAAGATGAATAATCTGATAGGTGTTACAATGTCGGCACTATTGGGAGAAAGTAGGACTACAAACAATGTCATTCATTACAATAATATTATGTGTATAGATGTGGATGAAGAAGATAATAAAGTTCTTTTCTCAAAGTATGATATTGAGTATATCAAGGAACAGATATTCAATTTAAGTTTTGTCTATTGTGTCTGTTTAAGTTGTAGAGGTAAAGGATTCTACTTTATTGTACCAATACCAGACTCAAAGAATATAGACATATATTATACATCTATGTATTACAAACTGAAAAAGTATGGTATTAACATTGACAAACATTGTAAAGATGTAACACGAATAAGGTTTGGAAGTTATGATGAAAATATATTGATTAAAAAAGATTGTGAAGTAAGTGTATTTGAAGAAGTAAGTGAAGAACAAATTAATGAGAAAAGAAAAGAATTAGAAAAGGTGAAAAGAAGAGAATTGAAGATTCAACGAAACTCATACAAAGACAATATTGAATATTTAAAACGTACCATTGACTATCTTATCAATAAAAATTTTGATACAGGTGAACATTGGGTAGAATGGGCAACGGTCGGTAAGTATCTTAAAACATTGGGTGAAGATGGTAGATTGATGTTTCACAGACTATCAGAAATATCGAGTGCGTATAAGGGATATGATGATGTGGAAAAGAATTGGAGTAGGTTTGAAAAATGCGAAAGTGAAAATGAGGCATTTGGTAAGTTCTTTGCAATGGTAAAGAATAAATATGGTCAGAACTGGCGAAATGAAATGAAACAAATTGAATCTATTAAATCATAATTACTATTTTTATTATTAAATAAACAAATATATCTAATTAAAAACAATGACACAAAACGAAATAACAAAGATTATTGACAAGAAAGGCATCGTAGTGAAAGAGGCATTTGGTGGTCTAAATATAGAAATAATGGAAACTTTAGAGGATACATATGACTTCTCTGACTATGACTATGAATGTATAGAAAATGCTGTTGCAACAATGTCTTATAACTGCACAATAAGATTAATGAACTTTGTATTAGAAAATGCAGTTTTTTTTGAGAAGTTTTATGATATTAAGGAACGCAATAGAGTGAGAATAAAAAAAGATTTAATTTCAATGCCAAATCATATTGATTATCCAAAAGAATTGTCTGATTGGGATTTGGAAGATGTGGAAGAAAACATTGTAAGTTGGGTGGAAACATATAAAACAAAACAGGAATCTGAAAAGAATTATGAAGAGAATAAATAACGTATTGAGAGTAAATTTGGGAAAGGAAAATATCATAAACTATATAAAAGAAAATAAGAATAACATAGTCAATAATCTCAAACCGACAAAAGAAGATAATAAAGAAAAGTTAATAAGTCAATAAAATTTTTGTGATTTCTAGTGTTGAATATTCCTATATTGTCAAACCGAACAATATAGGAATTTCTTTATATGTATAGATACTTTATTAACTCACAATAAAACGGCAGTTTTCTCGTTTATTCTATAATAGAATATACGTCATACATGTGCGTATAACACGCGAATGGAAAATAAAGTTCAAATTATTATTATGATAGGACCGCCAGGTAGTGGCAAGAGTATGATGGCGAAGCGTTTGCCCAGCATACTCCC
>AUXO017373012.1_pt1 | contig 12073 bp, 28 predicted proteins | sample 768731 | NCBI WGS metagenome assembly AUXO01 (sample SAMN02715735, study PRJNA202380) | gut metagenome | biome: sheep rumen | host: Ovis aries | place: New Zealand: Palmerston North | reverse complement strand
AGCATGAGTATTAGATTGGATGAAGCGATGGGTCCATTGACACCTGAGTGCTACGAACACATTGAGGACTTCTATGGGGAACAACGTAAACCACTGCTCATTAGATTAAATGAACTTATGCATGGAAGAGTTAATGACTACTTCCAGGCTTGTGTATTATAAGGAGGACTGATATGACCTACAAATCAATTGAACACGGATACGTGTTCTGGGTTGATGAGATTCTCATCAAGTTCAAAACTAAGAACGGTAAAGATGCGTACATGCGCAAAGAAGTACCGTTTGAAGATGCTCCGAACTATTGGGAATACATCTGTGAAGACGGTTCGTGGAACGTATATTACGTGAAGCGAGGAATGAGTAAAAGGCTAGCGCAATGTAATATTGGTGAATTTAGCCCTGAGTCTATCATAACACGAATCTCAGATAGAGATATCAGTGTAAATGATTGTCGTAAAGTAGAGGAAGAACACGGTAGACAAGTAGATAGAACACCTATAGCTGGTCTCTTCTGGTCCAAAGAGTTTGATGGTAAGTCAGTCTTTGAGCTGATGGAGCAATGGCCTAAAATGCCATATGCACATGTTAAGATGGTTATTGAGAACGAAGGTGGCTCAATAGATAGCGAAGGAATTATCCATAAGGGTAATTAAATTAACAGCTGTCCTATCGGCTCGACGGGGAAGGAAAATATTATGACAAAGAAAGCTATGCAGACAGTTGTAGACTGTGTAAACGTACAGAGTGATTTCCTCTGGGAATTTATCAATGACGAACATACTCATCCGGAGGACAGACAAAAATTCCTGAACGAATTGAATGATCTTTGTACTTTTATGTTAGAAGCACGAAGGAAGGGACTCGATGTGAATAAGAGTTGTTATCCACTAGACAAAAAAGTAGCAAGACTAGGAGGTAATGCATAACAACTACCGGAGAGAGTTTATCTACGTACTTACAAGTACGAAGGAGTTATTATGAAGTCAATTAGAGACTTACAAAAAGTGCTTGCATGCATGAAGTTAATGCAGGCAGAAGGCAATCAGGATGATGTATCACCCGTCATCCTAGAACAAATGAAGGCGTTCGATACAGTGATCAGTGCTGTAGAGAACTTCGAAGGTATGTCCCTTGCAGAGGTTGTAGAGGGTCTCGAGAATAAGAGTGTAGAATACCTTATGAAAGCTGCAGACGAAACTCTTAGATAATTAAGGAGGTCAGTATGTACTACCCACAAGCACCATAGTGCAGTAAACCGTACCTAAGGCGGTAAAACTTAGGAATGTATTGTCACTGTTCTGTCTACTTGATCAGGCATAACTAGGTCAAGCTGCTATTTAGACTATGAGGAGCAGTTATCCTCACGGGACGTTCCCCGCCCCGGCCCCTGCGCATTTGCTCTTTCAAAAACCACCCGGGGGTGGGGTCCCTCTCGCCCTTCCCTCTGCCGCAGTGCACCCTAAAAATTTTTATGGAACGGGGTTGATTTTTATGTTCATATATAATATAATTAAAGTATGATTAAGATTAAAGATACGTACATTTCAATTATCACAACAACCTTATTCATAACACACCGTGTTGTGTGTTCAATAACGGCGACACCACTCATCGATGCCGTCCATAATCACCGGCTCAAGCCGGAACAAGGAGGCCTATTATGGCTACAACAAAAATCTCTCTCGCTGAAGGTAAAATCAGCGAACTCACTTCTCTCATCAAGGTTATGACATCCCGCGAAACAGAAAACAAGCTCGACCCTACTTACATTGCGAAGTCAACAAAACAGACACAGCTGTATCACATGAAACGCGAACGCAGAGTCCTCGCTCTCATCAAGAACCTAATCGCTGCTAACCCGGATGTCAAACTCAGTCCCGAAGATCAGGAGACATTCGTCCTGATTACAACCTTGTCTGACGAGCGCAAGACAACTAAGTACGTCTTTAATGAAGGGGATGACATCTACACGATCATGAAAAAGTATGAGAACCTGTCTCGTAAGGACCTCGACAAGAAGTTGGAGAAGCTTGGTCTTAAAGCAGACTTCGAGTCAGGCAAGATCGTCAAAGCATAACACACAACTGGCCGTCTTAAGTAGGCGGCTGTACCACTGTCTGGTGTACAGTTGATGCTCTTCCTACACCAGACTCATTCTCTTTACTCACTGCATAAGGAGGCAGTACATATTATGATGGAAACAATTATCTCTAAAAACAGCTGTGACTACCGTATCGCTGTAGTCTTTAATAAGGAACGGGATCAATATGTCCTCCAGTTCACTTCCCTGAAGAACAACAATGGGGCAGAATTCGGCTGTAAGTCGTTTGCTGATGCCAAAGACCGCTTTATCAAGAACGTCCGCTTTTATCATGGAACACTTGATGTCGCAGGCCTACCACTCACTGAGGAAGAGTTCCTGGGTATAACACCAGGTCTCCTAGGCCCGGATCCATTCTTATGTAAACCAAGAACTGCATCAAAGGAGGTGCTCTAATGACTCGTGTACTGTTACAAGAGGCTAACAAACTCAATCACGCCATCGCTGATTTAGAGGCACAGATCATGATCGTCGAGGACATGCGTCACTGCGACAGCAGTATAACCCTCGGGGTTGAGACAATCGGTGCTATAACAATCGCTGGGGACGATGAGCTGAAGGATGACATCATCGATATGGTTCTTAAACACCTGAATGAGGCTAGAGACAACATGGAGGACAAGCTAAGACTACTCTAAAATTGGTTCAACCGCCCGTAGCCGGGTTACAAGCAATTATGGGCCTGCCTCGCAGGTCTATAAGGGTGTAATATGGTCAACGGAAAGTTATCCAAAATCTTGTGAGAAGGAAGATGGATCAAGTTTTACAGAATAATGGAGAATACAACATACTACTTAACATCAAGAATCTCAAAAGTCATGGGTTTTGACTCTGAACCCAGCTGAAAGCATTTTGCAGGCCAACACACACTTAATAAAGCGGTTTGGATGACTTAATCCTGACCTATTGGCTAGATTTTCAGCCTTTTGATAAACTTGCTTTTTCCTCGTATTCTTCCCGATTACGTCAAAACTCGCAATCATTAATTTAGGACGCTGAAACACATTCTAAACAACGTCAAGTAATTTAATCCTGATGAAAAAATTCTGGAGCAATATCCTTGAATTTTTTCAAAACCTGGATTAAAATAATAACATAAATTCAGAATACCACAACACGTGGAAGGAGGCGTTAATGATAACGACCAAATACAACTTCAAGCAACGTATGAGCAAGAAGTACCCGAACATTATATTCATTCCTATCTACGGAACCAGTGCTTACCTTTTCGACAAAGAACTGGATCCGGTTGATATGTATGAATATAACGTAACCCAATTAACCAATGGACAGTATATCTGTTTCGTAGGTACAGTACCTCTACAACTACGCATCGACACAGTTAAATTACTGAATGAAGGTAAGACACCGGCTACTGGTAAGCGAGCACCCTATGCTCCTACAACCTTTGCAACCTTCGAGTCTTACTTATTCAGTAAGAACATTCAATACATTCATAGAACGCACATCCAGGATCAGACAGCAAATGAAGCTCTATTTACCGAGAATCAAGATCCGGCCTGGAACACAAAGCGCAACTGGTATATGTATGAATTCGAAAAAGGTACCATAAAACCGAATCCAATGTCTCCGACCAGGGAAACAGAAGACGATCACGTGGTAATCCTTGTTAAGGCATCAACAAGCTCTTACATCAGCAAGAAGAAGTTGTTCATGCAGAAGTTTACACGTATGCAACCTATTTACGATCAACTCATTGCAGCATGTGCTACAGAAGATTGGGACAGAGCATCTATATTATGTTCACAATACGTGAGTATTCAGTTCGATCAAACACTGGTACCAAAGGACATCGAAGCGATGAAGGAGGCATACGCAAATGGACTACTCAGACTTTATACGCGCACACTTGAAAACTTTGAAGTGGCATCCGATGACGAAACACTATAAGCAATTACTATTACCGCATAGTGAGCTTAAGTGGGGTAAAATCATGCAAAGTCAAGGTAAATTCTGGTTAGTCAACAAAGACAATGAGGTAGCTCAATTACCTCATCACTTGTACATGTTGATGACAGGGGTTCTAAAACCCACTCGATACTTCGGTCCTTATATATTCTACAACAACTTTGAACAAACAACCGAAGCAAAGTACCTGATAACTTTGTTCAAATACCCTCATTTGACACCGACACCAGAAAAGAAGATTCGTTCTATAATCAGTAATAATGAAGCATTTATCAAGATAGACAATCCATTTATTGCTGTACTGATGGAACGTGAAACATTGATAAGTCCAAATAATATATGGACCAAGGAGGCCATAAATGGTAACAAAAACTAAATTCCCGGGTATCTGTAACAATTGTGGAAGAAGATCGGAATTCTATATCCGATGCGGAGCTCACACTTTGCAGCTTTGTTGTACGTGCTCAATTGGTTTATCGAGTGAGCTGATGACGCATGCCGCAGAGAGTCGGGACAAGATGGAGGCTGAATACAATAACAGCCTGGAAACTGGTTTAATCCAGGATACTGGCAAGGTACCAAAGGAAGGAGGTGTTGTATGACTGAGGACAGAAAGCATCAGTTGGACGAGCTTAGTGTAACTGACATCCTAAGTTATCTAGGTGCTCGGGCGTCTACCACAGAAGAGCATACACGCAGGACTGGCAGGCAATTCACCAGGGCAAAAGAGCTTCTTACAAGATTTGTAATGGCTAGTGTTTACTTCAATGGTAAAGAAGCAGACCTGGTAGAGGAAACAGAACAGTTCTTAAAGGAGGTCGATAAATGACAGATGAAGAAAAACAGAAGTGTTTAGATTGTGCTAATTGTGATATTGACGGAAGTTGTGTAGCAAAAAGAGAAGCTCCTTTTGGAAGTTTTGTTTGTGAACATAATGAACAATTTGAACCACTTGATACAGGAGAGGTTGAGAAATGACAGATGAGGAACAACTCACCAAAGCAAGAGAACTTCTTAACGAGTTTATGCGGATAAGCAAAGCAAGTGATGAAGATTTTGAACACGATTATTCAGAACTTATTGGAGAAACAGAACAGTTCTTAAAGGAGGTCGATAAATGACACGAGAATGGTTTACAACGTACTGTCAGAACGCAGCAGCTAACGTATTGGACAAGGACGGCAAAGTCCGTTTCACCTATGAACAGTTGGCAGGTTCATTGGACGCAGCATCTCGCCACGATGCACCTGAGGTATCAACACCTGTAATGCTCCTTCACGACAACATTATTAACTTATGTGACACGCGTAATGGTAAACAGACGTGGTCTGAGAACGACGAGTATGCATTGTTGTTAACATTGTTGAATATTCACGCGGCATATTTAATGCTCAGTGGATTATGGAAAGAAGAACCACCGACTGAGTCGGAGGGAGGAGTAGATGAATATGGCTTCGAAATCTTCTAACCGCCAAGAGCGGAAATTGACACCAGAACAGAAAATCAAACGTGTTCTTGCAGTACTCGATTCAGTAGTACAAGAGTGGTATGCTGAAAATAATCCAGGAAACAAGAGCCATTATGCATCAGTGCATATTTGTGATTACGAAGATGGCATTCATGCATCACGTATTACATTGATTAGAGACTCAGAAGGTGAACATTATAAAGTTATTGCATCATCAAAATGTAGTAAGGAGATACAGATATGAAACAGTTCAGTGTTAAAGGTAAGTTTGTTGTTGAATTCAGTGGAGTTGTTGATGCCGAAGACAGAGTCCAGGCAGAAGAGAAGGTTGCGCGTACATACAGACGCGTATTAAGTGATACGGTTAATGTAACCGGACGTCCGTATGACGTTAAGATTAAGGAGATTGAGAATGAGCAATCGAAGATACAGCAATGACGATTTGGAATTGACTGTTGAAGGGGTAACTTACACCGTTGACGTAACAGCTTATGGTACCTATAGCTATAGCCCTGCAACACGATGGGAACCTGAAGACAGCAATTTCGAAATTGATGAGGTTGATGCACTATGGAAAGATAAGGATGGGAACGTTGTTCCAACAACAGAAGAAATGGACAACGCTCTGATATCTTATCTTTATGGAACAGATGGTTGGGATGAGGATAGGCCGGAACCGATCGATGATGAGTACGAGGAACGTACTTTAACCCGTTGGAAAAAACAATTCAATAGGTGAGCTTATGAGTAAGTATGATTATACATTGATACGACGGGCAGCACAGAGACATATTTGTGCAGACTGCGGTGAAGTAATCGTTAAAGGTGAAAGATATATTGACCATGGTTGGAGAAATGATTTCAAAGAATGGAGCCACATCCGTAAGCACATCAATTGTGATGTTACTACCGAATATCCGGTCCCTGTTTCACTGCAGGATGGTACCAAAGAATGGTTGTTAGGTCGGGTGCATATGATGGATGGAGAACCTGCATTATTAACCCATGATTGGGCTATGAAAGGCAGATACCACTTCCGTAAGTATGTATATAATGCGGATGGTAATCTACTAAGCGCGAAAAATCTTCAAAAAGTTGAAAAATATTTCGCGCCATAGGGTTGTAAAAAATAAAAATTCCTTTATAATAGAGGTATAGTTAAGGTTTTTAAAGTCATAGTAGTGATTCCTTTGGGTACTCCATCTCACCTCCGGGATGGATGCCCTCTTGAGATACTTTTCGACAGACCCGCGTTAAATAGGCACCTAACGGGCGGGATGGCGAATGGTTCCCGACTTGAAGAGTATCTCAAGAGTACAGCAACTCAACGTCGTTGAGGAGCGTACCCGTTACACAGATGTAAGAACTGTGACAAACTAATGACCACTGTCGTTGACATGTCATAGTTATTAAGATTGCAGACTTAACGGACGGTAACAGAGGAGGCAGATATGTCATTACTCGATGAAGCAAAGAAAGAAGCAAAAATTGAAGGTACAGAAGCAACACCAAAAAAGAAGTCAAATTCTGAGTACCAGAAGAGACAGCGTGAACTCGCTGCAAAGTATGGTAAGCAGCTCAAAGACTTCTACGGTGACAAAGTACCAGAGCAGATCAAGGAAGCAGTTGCTTTCTTCTCTCGCGAAAAGAAAGCTTCAGCAGGTGGTTCAGTATTCGGAAAACCTGTAATCTACAAGCTCTTTGGCGACACACCAAAGAAGGGAGCTTCTATCACAGCAATGAACGTGTTCGAAAGCACAGGAAAGGGCTTCGCAGAAATGCGTCAGCTCATTAAAAAGTGGGCTAAGAACAACATCGTTGTTAAATTCGATGACTCTAAGAAATCTTACGTTCTTGATTCAGACGTTCCTGCTTACCAGGCATAAGTAAAAGGGTCGGGACCTTTGGGTCTCGGCCTTTTCTTATTCTTAATGGAGGTCATAAAAATGACTCTTGAAGATTGCAAGATATATACCATTCACGGTATTGAAATGATACATATAGCTGAGTTCGCTCAGATAACTGGTAGATCAATACAGTCAACCCGACACCTTATTGAAGATGGCAACAAGGTACGTAAGATGAAGTTCTTTCGTGATCGTAGTCGCTTGATGATTCCTATAAAGGAACTCTGGGGCTTTCCTCTGATTGATGCCGGCTATTGTTCGGGTCCTCGCAACGTGTATCATTATGTGAAGAACGATGATGGTACTATTAGCAAAGAATTGTGTCAGGAATGTTCTTTTGGAGACCATGTCTGTAAAACAAGACAGGAAGCCGAAGACCTTATTGTTCCTGAAGGAGATAAATAATGGTTAACATTCAGGCAAAGATGAAAGAGCTGTTTGGCGGAAGCTGTCAGCCCTATTGTTATGCATATATCGCACATCCTTCGAACGATGTTCGTCAGTTGACAAACTGTGTATTGAGAGGATGGAGTGACCACAATATTGATGATGATGGTTATGTTTCAAAACCCGTTCAGTACTATAACAGCTTGTTACCTGCAGACAACATTCGTATCAGAGATGTCGTTAAGGTACCAATCACAAGCTTAGATGAACTTCCTGCAACAGGAATATTCAGTGTTGAATTCAAACTTACGCGTGGAGCCGAAGACAGTCATTTCGCCGTTTGCAAAAGAGGGGAAATTGTGTTTGATCCTAGTGGGGACTCGAACACATGTAAGAACGGTGTCCCTGTATCATACCGTAAGTTAGTGCCATGCTCATCGGCAACAACAGCGTCAGGCGATTGGACAGTACGTAATAAGGAGCCATTATAATGAAAGCAGATAAGAACGTATTCCCTTATGAGTTGGGTGATGGTACTGTTTATACAGGACTTACAGCACGAGATTATATAGCAATTCAGGCTATGGCAGGTATTAGCGCAAATCCCGAATTAAATGATTGGAGCATTGAGCAGATCGCAGAACTGGCCTATAAACAGGCAGATGCGATGATTGAGGAGAGCAAGAAATGAATAATCCATATAGACACCAGGAGGTAGCACTTGAACGTTATCGTAAAGCTTCTGCAATCCCTTTGTTCTTTGATCCGGGTACAGGAAAAACACGTACTTCGTTACTTATTGCCGAAGCAAAATTCAATGATGGAGCTGTGGATGCAGTCCTGGTTATTGCTCCTAATGGAGTGCATAAGCAATGGGCAGTTGAGGAAATTCCAAAGTGGCTTTCACATGTTAATACGACTGTGCAGTGGCGAAAAAACAAGAAGCTGTTCTTTATTCCGGGGGCTCTTAATATTGTATGTACTAACATTGAACAGTTTTCTACGAAAACTCGGTATCTGGATTACGTGCAATGGGCAACGTCGCACAGGACAATGATTATCTTGGACGAAGCAACACGTATCAAGAATCCTAAAGCAATTAGAACACAGAGGTTGTTATATGAATTCAACACAGTTGTTAAACGAGGTAAGACCATACTTAAGTCAGAACCAAAGACAGTCGCTAGAGCAATTCTTACAGGAACACCGGTTACGAACGGCCCATTTGACGTTTGGGCTATGTTCGAATTTCTCCAACCGGGTTACTTTGGCGTTAACTGGTACGGCTTCCAAAACAGGTACGGGCTCTTCCACGCGATCCAAATTAACGGGCGAGTCATTCGTATTCTCATTAACGAAGATGCGTGGGCTCAGATTCATGGATGCACTTCATTTGAAATGGCTAATGCTCTCCATGGAGTCAGCCTTGCAACATATGACTACATCATGTCGCAGGACCACTACGAAGGGCCGTTCCGAAATGTGGATAAGTTACGCGATAAGATGCTCGAGATAGCAATGTTCGTTAAAATCGAAGATTGTATCGACATGCCGGACCGCGTTTATAACAGAAAGCTGTTGGATATGTCTGCAGAACAAGCGAGGGTATATCATGAACTTGAAACATACTTCATCACAACTTATAAGGATGAAAAAGTTGAAGCCAAGAGTAAGTTGACAGCATACATAAGGCTACAGCAGATTGCCTCGGGGTTTGTCAGTAGTGAACAGTGCCCAGAAAGCGAACTTGAGGATCCTCCTCCAAACAAGATTACTTGGTTTGACGACACTCCTAAGATTGACCAGCTGTTGGTTGATGTCGAGGAGACCTGCGGGTCTACAGATAATCCAACGGGCCAGGTTATTATTGTTTGCCACTTCAGTGCTGAAGCGGAAAGGATATTCGATTCGCTTACCGAAGCCGGGTACAATTGTTGCTTACAAACTGGTTGGAAGAAAATCGGCTCCATTGAAGGTTTTAAGAACGGTAAATATTCTGTTATGGTAGCAAACATCCGAGTTATTTCGATGGGATTTAACTTACAGGAACGTTGCCACCATATGATATTCTACAGTAACACGTTCAGCCTTGAGGACCGTATCCAGGTTGAAGCTCGTATCTATCGTGCAGGTCAGAAGCATCCTTGTATCTACCTCGATTACGTAATGAAAGATACGATCGATATGAAGGTATATGCAGCTTTGAAACAGAAGAAGCAGCTTAGTGACTATATCCGTGACACCAGCGTTGTAGATATGTTAACTAAGCCGGATGAAGTGTTTAAGGAGGAATATACTTTAACATCTGTAGATGGTGAAGTAGTTATATTCTAAGGAGGATGTCATGCCTTTAGAAATGATTCCTTTTATACCAGTGATTATAATAGCTATAGTTTGGATTATTGTAATTCTAGTAGCAGTATTCACTGGTAAAGGAGTAGGCACAGGAGGTGAAGGATTTCATCATCAGCCTACTATTCCGGATCATCATGTACCAGAACCACCACAACCTGCAGGATATCATGATGATAGATCGTTGGCGGAAAAGTTCGATGGACGTTTAACAAACGTTTTCAGAAACTTTTGGGAAGATGTCTTATAATCCCGTGAAAGCGGAAGGAGGATATATGGCATTATCTTTTGTGTACGATGTTATTCGTACGGACGGAACAGGCTACAAGATGTTCCGTAGTCAGAAGAAAGCTGAAGACTATGCGAGATCTCTGAAACGAACTCCTGAAGAGAAAGTTCAGATTACTCGTACAGGTAAAGGCTTCGCTCCTTATACATATTATGTATAATGAGTAAGGAGGACCATTAATGGAGGCAGATCTTAAACTGGTTCCCGCTAAGTGCGGATGCGAAGGTTGTTACTACGAACACGATGATACGTGCCCTGGTGACGAAGAACCTAAGTTAAAAGCCTGTCAGATCGATGGCAGGAATATGATATTCATTAAATCAAAGGAGCAAGACGATGAGTGATACATATGAACTTGAAGATGTTCAAATCGAACAAACAGCAAATCTGATGGCGCAGATTAAAGAACACGTTAAAACATTGAGACAGAAACAATGGGAAATGATGGAAGCAGAAGAGAACTTCAAGAAGAAGGAAGCTGCTTATTTAGAATACAGTCGTACAGTAATGCCTGATCTGTTTAAGATGAATGGTTTGGATATGTTACAGATGGACGATGGATCAATTGTTCGTGTAGCAACAAAAACAAACTGTTCTATCAATAAGAACGATGCAGACAGAGCGAACGTAGCTAAATGGTTACGTGCACATAACGGTGAAGAACTTGTTAAAGCTGAATGTATTGTACCTGTTAGTCAGGAAGAGGCAATGAAACGAGCAGGTATTATCTATGAAGAAAAAACAACGATGAATACGAACGCTGTAAAGGCTTTCTTGCTTGACCAGTTAGGTCAGAAAGGGGCTCCGGCTACAATAACAACAGAAGACCTGCCAAAAGGCTTGAACTTTTATCAATTCGATGAAATGGAGGTAATTGTAAAATGACCTTAATATTAAGTAATGCACTAGTAAGTACTATCCACTTTGGTTGTATCTATATGTCCGACGGTAACCTAGTGCTTGAGGGTAGCAATACAGTTGCTATAACTAATGTACCTTCTGACGCTTTGGCTAAAATAGCTGTAGCAGTAGCGGAAGGTAAAGAATTTCTCGAATTCGAAAACGCAGAACTTATGCTAGAAGGAGATGAAAATGCTTGATAATTCTCTTACACTTAGACAAGTATTAAATATGTTGCAGGCACAGGTAACTGATGACCTTACTGAAGATAAGCTTCTTGATTTACCGATCAAGATTCGTATACCTCATTCAAGTGCTCAGTATTCAACAATAACACCAGTTATTAACTGCTCTGTCAAACAGAAGAAAGAATTCAGTAAGGCTGAAGGCCGCACAGTAGTTGTTAAAACATGGATTGATATGGATACCAATCCAGTAACTTAGCACCACACCTCTTTTGCAGAGGACCCACATAGGGAAGGGCTTCCGTGGCAGGAAGTAGGTCAGCTGTATGACCGGAATACAGTAAGCGAAAGCGAGTCACTCTTACATTTGCGTCCGTAAGAGTGGCGATTTTTGAGCCGATTAAGTCAGGTGATTGGTCAAGACGCGAAAGCTAGGTATGACTCAGGGGTTCAATTCCCTACCGGCTCACTATCACGGTACTGTAGCATAATTGGGAATGCCATAGTGGATTGCTAGCTGCTATGTTATCGTGGTTCGAATCCACGCAGTACCCT
>AUXO010733160.1_pt1 | contig 12073 bp, 10 predicted proteins | sample 768731 | NCBI WGS metagenome assembly AUXO01 (sample SAMN02715735, study PRJNA202380) | gut metagenome | biome: sheep rumen | host: Ovis aries | place: New Zealand: Palmerston North | reverse complement strand
TACTAATTCCCTCAGAAAGTATCTTTTTAACACTTTCCGTTACCATATATAAAATATCACCTTCACTAAATACCATACTCTTACTTCTCTAAACATTTTATACAACCAACACCATTTAAGTGTTGATAAACAGTCTGATAAAACAAACCATGAATGGGGCAAACAATTGGTACAGGTGTGTCATTTTCTAATATGGTGTCAGGGACACCGCCGTAACCGTACTTGTTTCCGTGAACTAAAACCGCTTTGGTTATAAACTCATCTCTTCCCATGCCTTAAATATACATTAAACCAAGAGGTGTTTTTTGTTGAATTTTAAGTTGAGCGTCAACTAAATCAGCATGTTCCTTCATCATGTTTACCGGTCTTAACCTTTCCAATCTTTTTTGCAGATTATCCATTGTCTTGTCATATTCCTCTTTACCTTGCTGAATTAACATTTGATAATCCATTGTCATTTCAGCCTGTGGAATATTAACTTTACCACTGAATTTACCTCGTATAAGACCCAATGTTTGTTTTGCCTTGGCAACTAATAACTGTCTGACAATTGTTTTTGCGGGGTCATTTAAAAACGCATAGTCAATATCTTTCATTGACACTTGGTCAGGTCTTAAAATAACATCATTGGCATGAAATCTTTCACACTCATCGGCATCCTCAGGACTGGTAGTATCATAATAGGTATACCAAACCTCACAACCACACAAGCCGAAGATATTTCCATGTATACCACTAAAACCAAAAGATAACCTACTACCAGGTGTGGACATTAAGTGGATTAAATGTGTTCCGTCAGGTCCTGCTGTAACTTTGTACGTTAAATCACTACTGAACAAACTTCGTTTGAAATTTAAATCCGCCGCAGTATAAGCAATGTCAGATACCTGTGTGGTATAAAAACCACTACCTCTACCGTAACCAGCAGGAAAACCAATAGGTCCCATACCAGGCATCACGCCTAATCCTGCGCTATATGCCCCATTACCAAATATAGCAATATCAGTCATGGACGGATTTACCCACATGACTTTGTTAATAGTCCTTCCTGAAGGAACAACATAAACCTGTTTACCTGTCTCTATTTTGAAAAAATCCTTTTTCAGTTCCCACGGTCCCTCTTGTTGCAGACCAACCTCTTTTGAAAACCAATAAGAATAGTCTTTGGTTAAATCCAATGTTCTCATCATGAACCCTCTTGCTAATGCGGCGTTGTCAGCGGAGTACTTACCGTAAAAAGACATCCAATTGTTGGTGATTATCTCATTTTGTACAACTTCCGAGTAATCACCAATGGAAACATTTAACAAATTACAAAGTATCTCATCTGTAAGTTCAACCGCACGAACAGGTGCCCCCAAAATGCTTCTTACGGTGTTAAACAATTCATTTATTTCGTTAGTAACTTTAGTCATAATGCCATATTTTTATATAAATAGTTGTTTTCTTTTTAAAAATTACTTAATTAACCACCTATAGGCATCAATAATTGTGTTACCCACTTTGGTTGTTGTGTGGTTTGTATATATCGGTAAATATGTTTTGTTTGGCTCAGCCGAAATGGTGGTGTTTCTCTTTTCTTTTTCCTGATATTTATCAAGTTGTATTCTTTTTGTGGCATTAATCCAAGCCTGTAAGAAACCAGCGTCTCTTTCTCTTGCTTGTTGTAAATTATTGAAATGAAACTTATAAACAAACATACCCATGGCCAAACAAGTAAGTGTGTCATCATGACACCCGTCCTGATGGTCTTGTCTACCGTTTTTAAATATCCAAGTATCTAACTCTGATATGACTCTTGCACTTCTTATCTTAATTTCATTGGTTCTAATCATGTTAGCAAAATGCGCCAACATCTGAAACCTTACTGAACTACTATGAAAACCAGGTAATTTACCGTCATTGGTTAATTGTAACGAAGAAGCGTCTCTTTGTATGGTATATGTTTTGAGATTAGGGTCATCATAATACAAATTTGTATAACCTAAGTTTAATAATGTCAAAACTGTTGAATCACCATAACCACCAATACACTCAACAACAGCAAACGCTTCATTATATAACATTCCATACCAATAAGCAAGCTCACCAAGGTTATCACCAGTTATTTTACCATTATATTCAAGGACTTGTTCAGCACAAGGTAAACCATTATCATCAACACCATCCAAATCAACAATTTCAAGTGCGGAACGGTCATCACTATCTCCACGACTTGGGTCAATTGGCATGATATATCTATGACCTGGAATTGGCTTTTTCCAAACCATTGTGTCTTCCAGATGAAACATATCACCATCATCTGATTTGGGCAATGGCTCTCTGACATTTAATTTTTCCTGCATGTCAATGTACTCAGGTTCCACAACATTAGACGCTGAACCTAAGAATGACACATCCAACTCCTGAGCAATTTTTTGTTCATCATTGTTAAACTGTTGGCACATTTTGATATACCAAGGAGACCTTGGTGACCAACCGTCTTTCGTCATTTGTGTCCAATGGTCATTGTCCCATTTAATATCACCTTCTTTGTTTAGTAACGGTTCTTTATATATCTCAATTTCACCTGTTTCTTTGTTTTTCCTTGTCCACTCTAAAAACTTATTGTATCTTGGGTCTTGGTACCACTTTAGTTCAACAAGTTCAAAATTGTTCCAATCAGAAGTTCCTTTTAGTGCTGCTCTCCTGCATGTTTCATAATACAATTGGTCTTTACCGTTAGGGGTGGAAATCATAATCGTATGACCACCAGTTGAAATTGTTGGCACGGCTGAGGCATAGACATCCTTACCGTTTTCAATAAAAGCCGCTTCATCAAACACCAACCATGTAACACCGCCGACACCTCTGGAAGCATCAGGGCCTGATGACCTTGCGACAACTTTACATCCGTTTTTTAACCTTAACTCTTTATTGTTACAGACATCAAAAATAACATTTTTGTTTTCCGGTGGTTTAAGAATATCATAACCTTTATCAAAAAAGTCATCACCCCACATCCATAACGGAAATTGAAGTAAAAAATCCCTCACTTTAAAAAGAAACTGCTGTGCCAAATCCAAAGTATTACCAATACATAGAACAGTTTGTGGCATATCTTTATCCGCAAGGCACATCTCACATGAAATAAAAGCACTTGCGGTTGTTGTAATACCTGCTTGACGTGGTTTAGTGGTGACAACATTATGACCACTTGCAAAAGCGTGACATAAGTCTTGTTGTCTTGGAAACAGTTTGAAATTTATTTCCCTACCTTGAGTGGCATCATATGTTTTAAGAAAATTTTGAATCATATAAATTCTACTTTTGTCCCTAAAACATTTGATGTACTCAGTCTGTAAATATCTAATATCTACCATAATAAGTTATTTTCCCTTTATTAATAAATATATTAAATAGTATTAATTTTGTTTTTTTTCTTTAAATTTTATATTTTTGAAAAAAAAGTTGTAAACAAAGATAAAGGTATATTTATATTAAACATAAAAAAATATATTGGCTAAATTAATAAAAAGAAAGTATGAAAACACAACTGAACGAAACAATTGATTTGATGAAGAGGATGAATCTTCTTGAAGGAACATCACCCAGACAACAGGTAACAAGGGATGAGATTATTGATATCTTAAACAAGCAAGATGAAAACGGAGGGGGTACATATGCTTCATTTATATATGTAAAACCTCAGTCTTTTTACACGACAAGAAAAAATTGGCGTAAGGATGATGTCAGCAAAGCACTTGCCAATTACACTGAAATGGACAATGAACATTGGTACCCACACGTTAAAAAATTTAACGATGACGAAAACATTAAAAAATTAAGCGGTATTGATGGCATAATTGTGACAACAAGGTATAATGTCCACTGGACAACACCTGAAAGTTATAAGAAAGCATATTCTGATTACTCAGAAAAATTACACAATCTCAGAATGAGAAACGGTATTGGGATGGAAAGTAATGGTATGCTTGGTGATAACCATAACCAAAGACAAGAAAGTGATTACGGTCCACAAGCGAACCAAACAGGTAAACTTTCAAAAGATTTTAATTTAGCGGGTATGACAACAAAACCGAAATCAACATGTTATGTTGTTGATAGTGAAGGCCATGTTAAGGGTGGCATTCCTGATGATGTAATTAAGGCGATGAACAAACCTTATTCCGCACCTGCGCCTGAAAAGGGAGTATCTGACGTGTTATCAGGTGAGGCACTTGAGGCTTATATGAAAGCAAAAGCCGAACTTGACAAAACCTTTAGTCCAAGAAACTTCTTGTTTGATAGGATTCTGTCTATTGTGGCAACGGTTAACGGCACATCATATTATTACATTAATGACGCTATTAAATCTGAAATCAAGGCTAAATCAGACATTATGGTTAACCCACAGGACATGCAAAAAATAGCGATTGAGCAACTTTCCGATTCATTTAAGGAAATTGCTGACTATGACCCTAATATTTATAAAAACTAAATTATGTCAAAAGAGAAAAAATATCAGGAACTCATGAAAAAATATGAGGAACTAGAAAAAAAACTTGGTGTTATTGAAGACGATTGTGCGAAAAAAAACATGCCGTTTGACGATATGTATAAAGAAACATACGACATAAGAAACGAAATGTTTAGCATATATCAGGAAGCAAGACTATTACAAGAGCCGACAATTGAGTTTGGTAAAACATGGAAAGGTTCACTGCACACAATGGATGAGTTCAAGGAAATGTGTCTTAATAACGAAATTACCGACAATGATGGATATGGCTATTATGCCACAGAAACAGGAAAAAGCAATATCTTGATTATGCCTTCAGATATATTGGAAAATAAATATAGAACCGATTTTTCACATGTGATTTGGCTTGGAAAGTGACACTAACAGTGTCACTTTTTCTTTTTGTGGAACTATTTATAAATAAAAAAAAAATGAAAAAAATTAAAATTAACGACACAAATGCCTATTTAAATAGTTTAATACCATTTAAAGGCTACATTGCCATGAACCTTTTTGGCTTGATATTCTGGAGAAAAGATTGTGAAAATTTCATTAATAATCCTTATTATACGAATTATGTTAGGGCAACAGTTAACCATGAGACAATACATAAAGAGCAAATTAAGGATTTCGCAATACCTCTCTCTTTCTTTGAACCACTCCAAATACTTGTGGGGTCACTGTTCTTCTATCCGTTTTATTTTATGAATTGGCTATTTAATATTTTTACATCACCTAAAAAAGCATATAAAAATATATGTTTTGAAAGAGAAGCCTATAATCACGAATACGATTTTGAATATTTGAAACACAGAAAACACTTTCAATTTCTAAAGGAAAAAAGAAAAAAGTAACACAATATTGTGTTACTTTTATTGTTTTAATAGTAAATATGTTTTTACCTTTTGAACTTCTTTTCAGTTTTACTTTCCCTTTTAGGGTAATCATAAACCTTGTTCAACTCAAGAAATTTTTTCCTTAAATATTTGGTTTCCCTTTTGTCTCTTCCAAGAACATAAGCATATTTATGTTTGCTTGGAAAATATATCTTTTCCGCCTTTTTGTACATTTCTTTGGAATAATCTCTCAGTTTCTTTTCCACATCATCGGGAATATTTTCCCATAATACACATTGGTCTGTATTCCAATTTTTTTGCCATTCGATACCCAAATCCTTAGCGTATCTCTTATACATACTCCTTGCCCTGAACGCTCTGTCAGATATCAGAACATTTGGATTATATGGGTTAACACATCTTACTGTCGTACCGCTACCTTGTCCCAAATAATAAAAATTAAGACCTTGGTAAATACTGCCAATCTCTTTGGCTTGTGGGTCAGAATAACAAGTGAATAACCTATACTGTGTGTTGTCCACCATCCATTTCATTGCCCACATTAAAAACTTACTACCCAAATTCATTGGACACCATGACGCTGACGCACCTCTTATTATAAGTCTCTCAATGTTCTTCGTGTCCTCACCCAATAGTTTGGAAAAAGCATTGGGCATTCCCATTATTACAATACCCCCTAAAACACCTCTATATGTGGCAGAAAACCAATGTGTCGGAAAATTACCATCACCAATACCCCCCAACCACTCATACCTTTCAATAAACCGTATGGCCTTATCTTTTTCCTCTTTTGTTGTTATAACCTTAAAAACAAATTCATCAAGATTTATGGCGTTAATGAAATCATCATCCCAACCCAATGTCTTTTTGTCCTCCTCAAGCGTGTCAATCCTCCTTTGATATTGATAACACCAATCCTTATCGTAATTTTTTATTTTCTCTAAAAGTTTTATGTCACTCATAATATAAATTTTTTGTAAAAATATAAATTATTTCTTGTTTTCCCAAACATATTTAATTAATCCGCAATCCCAAATACGGTCATAACCTAATTCCCTTGCCATCTCAGTTTCCGTCATGGTAAGTGGTAAACCATATTTTTTGTGAAGTGTCTGTTTATTTAGCTTCATCTTGTGTATTCTTTTGTGTTTCATGTCGTTTTTAGACTCATCAAGGTAATATTTATAATCAGGTGGATTGAATTTCTCTAATAAGAACCCAAGTTTAATATACAAATTGTTATATGGGGATATTGTCCATCTTCTATCAGCAAATGATATTATTTTTTGGGGTTCAAATTCTTTGATAAAATACTTGAATAATTTACCGCCAACACCACAACAAACATAATTATAATCACTTGCGAACCTCGTTAACTCCCAGCAACTATTTTTAAGATTACCGTTTTTAAAAGACATAACAGCAATCAACATATTATTATAATATGCACCAAGATAAACGCTTGAACTAACAAAACCTTGTATGTGATACTTGTTTAAAAATTCTTCAGCATCATGCTTGTATATTCTTTTCACTTCACATTTTCTGCCGTAAATTTTAGGTAATTTTTCACATTTTCCGATAATATGTTTTATTTTGTTTAAAACAATATCTTTATGGTTCACATATTCATCTTCAAAAACATGTATTAAACCATAACCATATTTGTTACATGTTAAAGTTTTATCAAGATGATATGTATGGCTTTTCCTACCAAACCACTCAGTATGCCATTTTAAACCATCAAACTCAATGCCGATTTTTAACGACGGTATTAAAATATCAATTTCCTTACCTTCCAAAATTTGTCTATTGGTTTCAAAAACAACATTATTTTTTTCTAAAAAATCTTGTATTTCTCTTTCATATTTTGAAACAAATCTTTTTTTATTGACAACCAAATTGCCTAATTTTTGTGCTTCAATTGTTTGTGCTAACATGTTTTTGGACATAAATTGGGCGTTGGGATAAATTGTTTTAAATTTTTCAACATCTAAACCATGTGTTTTAATGTGACTTGGTGTCAGTTTTTCAAACTTTTCATTACAAATAGGACAAATTATATAATTTTCTTCCTTTGTTAATTTTTTTTCTTTCTCAAGCAGTTTTTTGTATTTTGGAAAGTATTGAATATCCTCAGGAAATTCTTCTAAATACTCCTTAACTGTTTTGTTATGTACCTCCTTCAAATGAATTTCAAATACACCACTTTTGTTATCAACATCAATGGTTTCCCAATCACAATATGGGCACTTTTTTGTTGGTTTTCTTTCCCTTTTTTCTACCGAAAACCACTGTTCCCACCAATAATTACCTGTTGTTTGATAATATATCCTCCTATCATATAAAGTCGGTATCTCAATACCAACCATGTTTCTTATATGTGATGTTAAATGACCACCGTCATTGTTACAATCTTCAAATTCAGTACCATCAATTTTCGATATCGCCACATAGTAATAATTGTCTCCATTTTCATATTTCTTAATATGAAAATCATCAATTACGAAATTTCTTACAATACGAGGTGAATGCCTACTTCTTAATTCAATACCGTTTTTTCCTAAAATGTTCTTTATTTTAAGTTTACCTACCTTATATTCTTTACAAAGATTTTCTATCTTTTCACCTGACTTATATTTCTCACAAAGTTCTAGTTCGTTTATGTTTTTATTTACCTTCATTTATAAATATTTTTTTTCTTTTACAAATATATAATAAATATTAATAAAAATCAATAATCCTTGTAATTTTTTATCAAAAAAAGGTATTTTAACAGAAGCAAAAAAAAATGTTGATTATTTACATTACCGTTAACACTAACAAGACATATTTGCTCATGTTAACGGTAATAAAAAAGAGTCTCTGAGTATGTCAGAGACTCTTCTAAAACATTATTAATCAAATACTTATTATCTAAGTTCATTGATATCCCACTGTGTTAAACCGTCCACGTGGATATGGCCGTAAAATCTGTTGTTAACACATTTCTTCGCATAACGTGTGATTATACCTTTTACAGGAGCAAAGTTGTGTGGATTGTAGATAACAGGAGTTAACTGCATAGGGATATAAGGGGCGTAGATGTAACCTGTGTCAAGAAGGCTCTTACCCTTGTGACCAATAATGATTGACCAAGCAGGTGAATAAGGGTCTCTATAAACCTGGTATCTACCACCAAGTGAACCAACTCTCTCAATACCCATATTGTACTGGTCAGACTCTGCGGAAGCGTCTGAAACATGGAAGTACTCAAGGTTATCAAACACTGCTGAAATCTCAGAAGAAACTACAAGGAAGTTAGCACCACCCCTAAGAGTTGCCTTGTGGATTTGTGCTGAAACCTGATTAACCTTAGTCACAAGTTCCTGATTCCAATCTTTCTGAGTGTAGTTAGTTGAGAATGCGGCCATTCTTCTCCAACCATTGACATCCCATCTTGCTTGCCAAGGAGCAAATTTCCTAAGGTCTCTAAGGATTTCCCTATCAATCTCAGCAGCAATCTGCTCTGAAAGAAGTGCTGTTAACTCAGCCTCAGCATCAATGTTGTGGAACGCTGACACGTCCTGTGCAAGTTCAGGTGACCAGGTAGCCCTAAGTTTCCTTTCCTCAACAGCAACGACAACACTATCAAGTTTGAAAGAAACCTCACCGATTTCGGTCTCAAGCTCAAGGCTGTCATACTGACACCAAGCGACTTTGAAAAGGTTCTCAATTGATTCAGGTTTCTCAATACCAAGATAACCGTCCATTGAAGCACCCTGTACTCTTGCAGGTTTGGCAAGGTCAACATCAAGATAGATGCAACCTTCGGCATCACAAGCACCTGCGTACTCAACCATTCCCTTACCATACTTCTGGGTCACAACTCTGAAAGGAATTGACTCATTAGCGGCAAAGCAAGTTCCAGACTCAGAACCAAGTTTGTCAGTAGCGACAACTTTAAGAGAAGCAAGGAAAGCCTCAGTATCCATTTCGTTTCCGTCAGGACCTGTAAGTCTACCTGCGTTGTAAGAAGCGAAGCCAGTAACCTTCAAAATGATGTTTCTAAGGGTACCGTCAGCATAGAGTTTAAGGTCATCCTTAGTAGCCTCAACGAGTTGTCCTCTCTTGAAAACGACAGGGACAGCCTCACCGACCTTGATATGAATCTTACCCTTTGAGTTATCGAAAAGGAAGTCATTGTAGAAAAGGTCATAAAGGGTTTTACCCATATACTTGGTAACCTCAGGGGAAACCTGCCTTACTCTCTGACCTTCCTCAAGTGTAGCGAAAGCCTCATCATATGAGGTGAAACCTGATGCGACAACATCACCTGATTTGACATCATAGGTCTCAAAAACTTGGTCATTGACAACCTCGTCAGGAAGATAGAACCTGTTATATTTGGAACCATCCCTTCTGTCAGTTCTCTCATAACCCATAAGGCCACGATGTCTACCGGTTGTACCGTCTTCAATTTCCTCAGAAGACCACTCTCTTTCGGAGGTGACAGGAAGTAAGAAGAAAAGTTTACCGATAGGTAAGTTCATTGCCTGTACGGAGACAATATCATTAGCAAGAAGTTTGCTGAAAACCCTTCTGATGATAGGGAAGACAACAGTCTCAAAGGAACCGCTGTTACTTGCGTCAGAAGCCTCTGAAAGCATCATCTTAGCAGTATTTTCGTAAAGGGTAGCGACATTCTCTTTAATAGCACCAACAAGGCCATCAACCATACCAAGGCTTGACCATCTGTTAGCGATTTCGTTTCTCATTTTTCTGGTTTCGTTAAGTTCGATAGTACCGACTTGACCAGACTTTAAAAAATCAACCATAATTATTAATTTCCTTTTTATTATTTTTTGTTATTTTTAGCAATTTTCCATTCTCTTAATCAAATCAATTGTATTAAGGAGTTGTTTTGACTGATAATTGGTTTTACCCTCATTAACTGTCTTACTACCCTCAACATTCATTGATTTACTTGATTCAAGAGTAAGGTTTGAGTTCTTTTTGAGTTGTTTGTCAAGTGTCTCGTAGAGTTTGTTTGATTGCTCAATTGTTTTCGCCTCGTTTGAGAACCTTTCAACAATCTCAATTTTTTCTTGTTGGCTAACGGTGTTCTCAGTAAAGAGTCTTGTTATCCTTGCAAGATTGTTGTTGGCGACATATGCTTCTTTGACGGTATTTCTTAAATCACTGACAGCCTTTCTAAGCATGTTGTTTTCTTTCTTGTAAGCCTCAGCGATTTCCTTGTAATCACTACCGACAGAAACATGTCTTGATACCTTTGGTGCGTTTACATCACCAGAGTTAGGGGATTTGGTCTTAGGTGACCTTCTCTTAGGTGCTTTTGCTACGGTAACACCCTCATCAACGATAGGTTCTTCAGTTGGTGAAGTGGCACCACATTCGTCAACTTGTTCCTCTGTTACTGTTTTCTCAAAAGGCTCACCCTTTGATTTGGAGTCACCTGCCCATGGTTTCTCAGTACCTGTGGGTACTCCCTTCTCCCAAGATTTGCCTGATTTTGAAGGCTCAGTATTGGAAAGTCCTTTAATCGGGTCCTTGTCTTGGTAGTCATCTGTATATCCAAGGTCAACCTCGAATATCATTCCTTTGCTTTCTTTCATAACTTTTTTAGTTTTTTTGCCTTCACCAATAGGCTCATTATTTGGTGTCTCATCAAAGTCACTGAGTTCAAAATCGTCAGGAACGAGTTCATCGTCCTCATCCTCATTTGAAGGAATACCTGCGATGTCCTCAGGACCTTCTTTTATAACACCTTCTGTCATACTCTCTTCCTCACCACCTTCAACAGTCTCATCACCGTCCGTACCAAGGTCAATTATGAATTCGCTACCAGACTCATTGTCTTTCAAAGAGATTTTGTCACCGTCTTTTTTGACAACAACTCTGTCATCATCATCCAATAATTTATAAACCTTCACTAATTTGTCATAGTCTTGCACATCTGTGAGGTCATAAGTATTATCATCACCAACCTGATAGTCAGAGAAAGTGTCCCATTCATCTTCATCGGTTTCAGGTGTCTCCTCTGTTTCTTCCTCTTCCTCACTTTCAGTGTCATCACTGTCGGTGGATTCAGGTTCCTCAGTGGTTTCTTCACCATCAGCACTTACCTCGTCATCAGTTTGTGTTTCTTTTTCATCATCAACAACTTCGTAATCGTCATCTACCTTATCCTCCTCATCGTCTTCGATAGATTCACGAATAACATCCTTAACAGCCTCGCTGAGCATATCTTTCAATGTGCTCTTGCTTTCCTCCTTAATAGTCTCCTTAAGTTTTTGGGCATCAAGGACTGCTTCTTTAATTGTATTATTTGATTTGCTCATATAAAAAAGCATTATTAAAATCTTATTATTTCAACAATAAATATTAGATGTTTTCAAAAAATCTGAAAAATCAACAAATAAATAGTTGAAAATTAGATTTTTTCTTCGATTTATATTAATTTTAACGAAAAATGGAGGTATTTTTAGTACCTCCACCCCTGTTTTTTAATTTTATCTTGTTTAACTTTTATTATAACTCTTCCGATTTTCCTCAATAACGCATCAATTGATTTGCGGACTTTTGTTTTAGAAATTTTGTATTTGGTGAACTCGTTTAACATTTCTTGATTACCATCCAACTCATTATAAATTGTTATCATTTCAGAATACAGTTTCCAACATTCTGATTTATAAAGGGATTGCATTGAAAAAAC
>AUXO014402780.1_pt1 | contig 12077 bp, 10 predicted proteins | sample 768731 | NCBI WGS metagenome assembly AUXO01 (sample SAMN02715735, study PRJNA202380) | gut metagenome | biome: sheep rumen | host: Ovis aries | place: New Zealand: Palmerston North | reverse complement strand
GAAGAAAAATAAATAATAAATGAGACCACGAATATGGTCTTTTTTAAATAGGTACTTAAAAAAGCATTCCTTTGATGGTATACTAGTTTGAAAGTCACATTGTAAGGGAATTCAAAATATATGAACACAATGGTTATTAACAAGAACCTTCGTCTTGTGCTTCGATGGCGTAGCCTATAACGACATCTGAAACCATAATATGTCCGGAAGACAGCCGATATCAGGCTGATCTTCATAATAGACGACAAATACCCTAAAAAGAAAAGACGAGGATTTTAAAATGGAAGAGAATAAATCATTAGAAACAACACAGGAAAAGAAGAAAGTACTTCTTTCAGGAATACAGCCAAGTGGTGATCTTCACCTTGGCAACTACCTTGGAGCCATCAAGAACTGGAAAGTAAGAGAAGATGAGTATGACTGCTTTTATTTCATGGCAGACCTTCATACTATCACTGTAAGACAGGATCCAGCAGCACTTCGTAAGAGAACTATCAATCAGCTTGCACAGTATATCGCATGCGGTCTTGATCCTGAGAAGAACACTCTTTTCATTCAGTCACATGTACCGCAGCATTCACAGCTTGGATGGGTTCTGCAGTGCTATACCATGTTTGGTGAGCTCTCTCGTATGACTCAGTTCAAGGATAAGTCTGCTAAGCACAAGGACAATATCAATGCAGGTCTTTTTGCATATCCTTCACTTATGGCTGCTGACATCCTTCTGTATCAGCCTGATTTCGTCCCTGTTGGAGAAGATCAGAAGCAGCATGTTGAGATAACACGTGATATTGCTACAAGATTCAATAATATATATGGCGATGTATTCAAGATTCCGGAACCTCTTATCGCTAAGACAGGAGCCAGGATCTATGGTCTGTCTACACCTGAAGACAAGATGAGTAAGTCAGTTCCTGACGGATGCGTATTTCTTATGGATGAGCCTGATGTTATCGCTCGTAAGTTTAAGCGTGCAGTTACAGACTCAGATAGAGAGAACTGTGTACGTTATGATAGAGAGAATAAGCCCGGCGTAGCCAACCTTATGAACATCTACTCAACCTTCACAGGTAAGAGTTTTGAAGAAATCGAGAAGGAGTTCGAAGGTCAGGGATACGGTGTGTTCAAGCCTGCAGTAGGTGAGGTCGTTATAGATGCTCTTAAACCTATTCAGGATGAGACTAAGAGAATCCTTGCAGACAAGGCATATCTTGAATCTGTCTACAGAGAAGGCGCTCAGAAGGCTTCTTATGTTGCCAACAAGACTCTTCGTAAGGTATACAAGAAGATCGGCTTTGTACAGCCATAATTGCAGTGATGACCTTATGCCTGGACATTTATAGTACAGATATGGCACAGGGTATATGAATGTACATATATCAGTAGATGATAATGGTTTGAGGCAGGCCTTGATTGGGCTTGCCTCTTTTACAAGATTGTATTTGCTTTGGAAAAAGAATAACAGAATGATCAGTATATCTTTTTTCAATGCGTGAAAGGAAAGCTTAAATGGCATTCGATGGTATCACAGTTGCGGCGATAACAAGAGAATTGTCAGACAGATGTACTGACGGCCGCATTTACAAGATAGCGCAGACGGAGAAGGATGAGATCCTTCTTACGATCAAGCCTCAGGCTGAGCGTGGAGGAGGACAGGTCAGAGTATATCTGTCTGCAGATGCGTCTCTTCCGCTTGTATATATGTCTGATGAGAATAAGCCCAGTCCCCAGCAGGCACCTACTTTCTGCATGGTGCTAAGGAAACATCTTCTAAATGGGCGTATCAGATCTATAGAGCAGCCTTCCATGGAGCGTATCATTAGGTTCAATGTAGAGCACATGGATGAGATGGGAGATATGAAGACCAAGACTCTTCTTATAGAGCTTATGGGCAAGTATTCCAATATCATCTTTGTAGATGATGACAATACTATAATAGATTCTATTAAGCATGTACCTGCGTCTGTATCATCAGTTCGTGAGGTACTGCCGGGAAGAGAGTACTTCATCCCTGATCAGCAGAACAAGCTCAACCCCAAAGAGGCTACAAGAGAGTCTTTTGACAAGGCTCTTTTGGAAAAAGCGGGTCCTGTTTTTAAGGCTATATATGGTTCATATACAGGATTTGCTTCAACTATAGCTCAGGAGATATGTTTCAGAGCTGATGTTGACTCTCAGCTTCCTGCATCTGCACTTTCAAGCGGCCAGATGGAGAGACTTTATAATGTATTCGACCTTTTTATGACAAGGATAAAAGATGGCGAGTATAAACCTGCCATATGCTATGAGAATGGTCAGCCCAAAGAGTATGCACCTTTTCATCTTATGACCTATGAGAAGATGCCGGGATGTACGCTCAAGGATTATGACAATATGTCGTCCCTTTTGGAGAGTTATTATGCTGAGAAAAATGCTATAACAAGGATACGTCAGAAGTCTGCAGACTTAAGGCATATCGTTGCTACAGCTCTTGAAAGGACTGTAAGAAAGTATGACCTTCAGCTTCAGCAGCTCAAGGATACTGAGAAAAGGGATAAATACCGCGTATACGGAGAGCTTCTTAATGTGTATGGATATAGCGTAGAGCCTTCTGCCAAGTCTATAACTGTCAATGATTATAATACAGGAAATGATCTTACGATCCCGCTTGATCCTACGCTTACAGCCAGTCAGAACGCCAAGAAGTATTTTGAAAGGTACAATAAACTCAAGCGTACTGCTGAGAACCTCGAAACGCTTACTAAGGAAGTAGAAGCAGAAAAAGACCATCTTGAGTCCATTCAGAATGCGCTTGATATAGCACAGGGCGAAGAAGATCTTGTTCCTATAAGAGATGAGCTTGTAGAAGCAGGCTATATCCATAAGAAGGGTGAAAAGAAGAAATCTTCAAGGCTGCAGACAAAGAGTAAGCCGCTTCACTATAAGAGTTCAGATGGTTTTGATATATATGTTGGCAAGAACAATTATCAGAATGACCAGCTGACTTTTAAGGTAGCTAATGGCGGAGACTGGTGGTTCCATGCCAAGGGTATGCCCGGATCACATGTAATACTTCAAACAGGTGGCAAGGAAGTTCCGGACAAGGCTTTTGAAGAGGCAGCAGCACTTGCAGCTTTTTATTCTAAAGCCAAGGAGCAGGAGAAAGTAGAGATTGACTATCTCCAGCGCAAGAATGTCAAGAAGCCCGGCGGTGCCAAACCGGGATTTGTAGTGTATTATACTAATTACTCGATGGCTATAAAGCCGGATATATCAGCCCTTACACAGGCTGACTGATATGGCGGCTATGGGGCGTAATGATGATGCGCCCCTAATTTTATGGGACTTTATGCGTCGTGTAGCTTGTTGACGCTAATATTGACTTCGTCCTATAATGTTTATATCTATGTATTTTCTTGATTGAAATCAAAATCTAATTCGGAGGCTTTTTATGGTCAGCAGTATGACAGGATTCGGCAGAAGTGAAGTCAGCTTCGATAATCGCCGTATCAGTGTAGAACTTAAATCAGTAAACAACAGATATCTGGACCTTGGAATCAAGATGCCCAAGATGTTCAATTCACTTGAAGCAGACATCCGCAAGGAACTTAAGTTATATATGAAAAGAGGTAAGGTTGATGTTTTTATAAACTATGAAGACCTTACGGAGGCTGATACCAAAGTTCAGTACAATCATGATATCGCTGCTGAATATATGGACTGCCTGAAACAGATGTCAGAAGATTTTGGATTACAGAATGACGTAAGACTTTCAGTTCTTGCAAGATTCCCTGATGTTCTTACTATGGAAGCTATGGAGATAGATGAAAAGACTCTTTGGGAGCCGCTTAAAAAGGCTCTTGATGAGGCGTGTGAGCAGTTTGCGGCTGCAAGATCAAGAGAGGGTGAGTTCCTCAAGGAAGATCTTAACAAGAAACTTGATATCATGCAGCAGGATGTAGAATTCATCACGCTAAGGTCTCCGCAGATTATCGAGGAATACAAGACTTCTCTTCGTGAGAAGATCGCAGCTCTTCTTGAAGATACTCAGATAGACGAGAACAGGCTTGCTATGGAAGTTACCATTTTTGCAGATAAGATCTGTGTAGATGAAGAGCTTGTAAGACTCAGAAGCCACATTGAAGCTGTTCGAAGCGCTTTGGAAGAAGGTGATGATGAGAACGGAATCGGCAGAAAGCTTGACTTCCTTGCTCAGGAGATGAACAGAGAAGCCAACACCACTCTTTCCAAGTCTACAGATATAGCTGTTTCTGACAAGGCTATCGAGCTCAAGACTACGATAGAGAAGATAAGAGAGCAGATTCAGAATATCGAGTAAAAATAGCGCATTAGTCGAGGAGCTGATGAGCGGTAGCTATCATAGCTTTGGACATAGCTATTAAGAGGTGTATATGTTCACTCATATAGGTTTTGGTAATATTGTTAATGTTGATAAGGTCATCAGTATAGTTGTTCCTGATGCGGCGCCTGTTAAGCGCCTTGTCCAGAAAGCCAGGGATGAGGGCCGTATCATAGATGCCAGCGCAGGCAGGAAGACCAAAGCTGTCCTTATTATGGAGAATAATACAGTCGTTCTCTCGGCTCTTTTGCCGGAGACGATTGCATCAAGAATACAAACAGGAAGTATAGGAAAAGATACAGATGAAACGTAAAGGATTTTTAGTAGTTGTGTCAGGTTTTTCCGGCACAGGCAAAGGTACACTTATGAAGGAACTGGTCAAGAAGTATGATGGTTATGCACTGTCTGTTTCTGCTACGACCAGAGATCCAAGACCGGGCGAAGAGAACGGAAGAGAGTACTTCTTCATTACAGATGATGAATTTGAGAAGCTTATCGAAGAAGACGGACTTATAGAACATGCAGGATACTGCGGACACTATTACGGAACACCCAGAAGCTTTGTAGAGAAGAAGATGGAAGAAGGCAAGGACGTGATCCTTGAGATCGAGATCCAGGGCGCAAGACAGATAAGGAAGCAGTACCCGGATGCACTTTTATTATTCGTAATGCCTCCGTCTGCTGCTGAACTTGAAAAAAGACTCAGAGGACGTGGTACAGAATCTGATGAAGTTATAAGAGGCCGCCTTAAGAGAGCAGCTGAGGAGTCAGAGGGCATCGAAGAGTATGACTACATCCTTGTCAATGATGACCTTCAGGAGTGTGTAGACAAGATGCATCAGGTAATCGACAGCGCACACAATACTCCTTCAAGGAATCAGGAATTCATCGACAAGATTCGTGATGAGGTTCAGAAATTCGCTTAAAATTGTGTTAAGATAAGGTTATAAGGAATTTTTTATAAACTCGACATAATATTTTTGTTGAAATTGCTTGGTTTTGCTGTTAAAATTTGACAGCATGGTATAAAATTAATTATTAGGTTAATATGCATTTACGAAAGGAAAAAGAATATGATTCATCCGTCTTATGTAGATCTCATGAATGTAGTTAATAAAGGAGTAGAGGAAGGTGAAGAGCCTGTAATCAGCAGCCGTTATTCAATCGTTATGGCTACTGCTAAGCGTGCAAGACAGCTTGTAGCTGGCGACGAAGCTATGATCAATGCTGATCCTAAGGACAAGCCATTAAGCACAGCTGTTAAGGAACTTTATGCTGATAAGCTTGCAATCCTTACAGATGAAGAGAAGGAAGCTATGGCTCAGCTTATAGAGCAGAAGAATGCTGAAGAAGGTAGCCAGAAGGCTGCAGCAGCTCTTGATGAAGCTGTTAATGAAACAGAAGAGTCAGAAGAAGAGTAATTTATAAGGCAATAATTTCCATATTATGAAGATATTATTTATTTCTCTAGGTTGCGAGAAAAACCGTGTAGAAACCGAGTATATGCTCGGTATACTTGCTGAGCATGGTTATGAATTTACAGATGATGCACAAAGTGCAGAAGCAGCAGTAATCAACACCTGCTGCTTTATTAATGATGCTAAACAGGAAAGCATCGATACTATCTTAGAGCTTGCTGAACTTAGAAAGAGCGGCAAGCTTCGTGCACTGATAGTTGCAGGATGCCTTGGTCAGCGTTACAAGGAAGAGATCCAGAAGGAGATTCCTGAAGTTGACAGTATCCTCGGAACTACAGCTTTTGACAAGATAGTAGAAGCTCTGGATGAAGTATTAAAAGGACAGGTACAGAACTATTTCGAGAGCATCGATAGAAAGCCTGTTACGTATAACAGAATACTTTCCACAGGAACAGCCTATAGTTATCTCAAGATCGCTGAGGGGTGTAACAAGAATTGTACATACTGTATCATTCCTAAGGTTCGTGGACATTACAGAAGCGTTCCTATGGAAGATCTTATTAAGGAAGCTGAGGAGCTTGCTTATAACGGTATCAAGGAGCTTATCATAGTAGCTCAGGAGACTACTGTATATGGCGTAGATCTGTATGGCAAAAAGATGCTTCCTGAGCTTTTGACAAAGCTTTGCAGGATAGAGGGATTCGAATGGATCCGTATCATGTACTGCTATCCTGAAGAGATAACAGATGAGCTTATCGAAGTTATGAAGAAAGAGCCTAAGATCTGCCATTATCTTGACCTGCCTATACAGTCAGGCAGTGATGCAATCCTTCGTAAGATGGGTAGACGTACTGATAATGCAGATATCAGAAGGATTGTTGAGAAGCTTCGCTCTGAGATTCCGGATATCTGCCTTCGTACAACTCTTATTTCAGGTTTCCCCGGTGAGACAGCAGATGATCACAATCAGACCATGAAACTTATCTCTGATCTTAGATTTGACAGACTTGGTGTTTTCACATATTCACCTGAAGAGGATACTGTCGCTGCAGCTATGGAAGATCAGGTGCCTGAGAGAACCAAGAAGACTCGTCGTACCAAACTTATGAAGATGCAGCAGGAGTTTGCATTTGAAGGCGCCAGGAAGATGGTTGGAAGGAAACTTAAAGCCATCATAGAAGGCAGGATTGGTGATGAAGATCCGGATACAGATGATCAGGGAAGACCGCTGTACACATATGTTGCAAGAACCTATAAGGACAGTCCTGATATAGACGGTTTCCTCTTTATAGAAAATGTTCCTTATGATCTTATGAGTGGCAAATTTGTTGATGTAATGATCACAGGTTCTGATGAGTATGATCTTATTGGTGAATTAGCAGAATGAGGGTTATTTTACTGTTTTGCTTTGGGAGATTTACAGACAGTAAAAGATGATGAAGAAGATTATTTTTTTGCCGTAACAGGCGGAAAGAGGACAAGATGAATTTACCTAACAAACTTACGTTGCTTCGAGTTATCATGATTCCTTTTTTTGTAGCATTCATGCTTACAGGATTTAAATGGATCGCACTTATATTATTTGTAATAGCAAGTCTTACAGATATGGCTGATGGCAAGATTGCCCGTAAATATAACCTTATAACTGATTTTGGAAAGTTTATGGATCCCCTTGCAGATAAGATGCTTGTAATATCCGCACTTATATGCCTTGTGGGTATGAATCGTATCTGGACTTGGATCGTAATAGTGATTGTTGCCAGAGAGTTCATCATAAGTGGTTTCAGACTCATTGCTGCTGAGAAGGGCAAAGTCATAGCTGCAAGTATGTGGGGCAAGTTCAAGACAACATTCCAGATGATCATGGTCATTATGATGATCATAGATGTGGATTATGCCTGGAGTGAGGCTGGCGTCTTCGGACAGATCTATGGCGTATTGACATGGATCATTACGGTGATAGCAGTAGCTCTTACTATTATCTCACTTGTAGATTATCTGCTTAAGAACTGGAACGTGATGGATGGCCAGATGTAAAAGTTTGAAAATGTTCCATTTTCAAAGGTTGATTAGAAATTAACTTCTCAAATTGGTGCCTTTAGCTACACCAATTTGAGCCATTAGCTATTTTCATTGCTTGCAACATAGGTTTATTTACGATAATACCTTGACGTTTTCGCGAATATCTATATAATAGTTGAAAGGCACACTCTTTGAACGAAAATGAATTATTAGTGCACCTACTGGCACAAAAAAAGCTTACTATATCATGCGCCGAGTCCTGTACAGGCGGCATGGTAGCTGCGGCGATCACTGATGTCGCCGGTTCATCAGAAGTTTTTAAAAGAAGCTTTGTTACATATTGTGACGAGGCCAAGCATGAAATGCTTGGAGTTGATCAGGATATTCTTGATAATTTTACTGCGGTCAGTCCACAATGCGCAGAGGCCATGGCGCGTGGATGTGCACAAATTGCGGATGCGGATGTAGCCGTCTCTGTAACAGGAATCGCAGGACCGGGTGGTGGAACAGAACTTGCACCGGTTGGATGTGTATACATAGGATTCTATGTAAAAGGAATGGTCGTAACAGAGAAGCACCTGTTTGAAGGAGACAGAAGACAGGTACGCAGATTGGCAGCACAGCGTGCGATTCATGGTATGCTGCAGATGCTGCAGTAATTAGTATTATATGTGGTTTAAGTGATGCTTAAAGAATAAAAGCACTAAGCTTTATTACTTTTTTGAAACAGCAGGCCTTAAAGATCTTGCCTGCTGTTTTTGTTTTGTAATTGATTTTGAAGGGCGTCCAGGAACCGCATAAGGCACATAAGTGCCGGAAAGGTTTAGGAATGAGCGATATTTTAGAAGATCTCGAGATATTCGGTCTCGGCGATGAGAAGTTCAAGCACAGAGAGGAAGACGTTTACAGTCAGATCAGCAAGAAGAGAGGAATTTTTGGTTCTAAGAAAAAGAGCCATGACATTCTTGCACAGTCAGATCGTCCATCTGAAGAGTCTGAAAGAAAAGACAAGTTCAAGAAGGATAAGTTTAAGAAAGACAAGTTTAAAAAAGATTTTTTTGATAAAGATTCAGAAAAGAAAGATAAGGTAACAACAATAGATACAACAATTTTTGAAACAAAGAACTACGAAACATCAGCATCAGAAGTTGTACTTGAATCTGACACAGTAGCATATGCAGAGGATTCAGCCAAAACAACATCATATTCAGATATAAATGAAGATGCATCAACATTAGAAGAGTCAGCTTCAAATGAAGAAGTTGGCGAAGACAAAGAAGATAACCGCATCCGTTATGATGAGTCAGAACTTGACGAACGTATCATCAGAGCGGTATCAGAGATGGGATTTGAATATATGTCTCCTATTCAGGCAGCTGCAATCCCTGTAATGCTCAAGGGCAAGGATATTATCGGTCAGGCTCAGACAGGTACAGGTAAGACTGCTGCATTCGGAATCCCGGTTCTTTCTAATGTTAATCCTGATGACAAGCGTCTTCAGGCAGTAATCCTCTGCCCTACAAGAGAGCTTGCTATGCAGGCTGCAGATGATCTTAGAGATTTTGCCAAGTATATGCATGGTATCAAGACACTTGCAGTATATGGTGGACAGGATATAGTACGTCAGATCAAGGCTCTGTCTCAGGGTGTTCAGATCGTAGTAGGAACACCCGGACGTGTTATGGATCACATGAGACGTCATACCATGAAGATGGATGCGGTTAAGACTCTGGTACTTGATGAAGCTGATGAGATGCTTGACATGGGCTTTAGAGAAGATATCGAGACAGTCCTTAAGGGAATGCCTGAGGATCGCCAGACAGCTCTTTTCTCCGCTACCATGCCAAAGCCTATCCTTGAGATCACAAGACAGTATCAGAAGGCTGATGCTGAGTATATTCGTATGACTCCCAAGGAGATCACTGTTAAGTCTATCGAGCAGTCATACTTTGTAATACCAAGAGAGATGAAGTTTGAGGTTCTTACAAGACTTCTTGATTACTATCAGCCACAGAGATCTCTGATATTCGCTAATACTAAGAGAATGGTAGATCAGCTTGCAAGTATGCTCAAAGACAGAGGATATCAGGCTGACGGACTTCATGGTGACCTGTCTCAGAACCAGCGTGACATGGTCATGAATATCTTCAGAAACGGACGCATTAACATCCTTATCGCAACTGATGTTGCAGCAAGAGGTATCGATGTAAGCGGAGTTGACTGTGTATTCAACTTCGATATTCCGGAAGATATTGAATACTATGTTCACCGTATAGGACGTACAGGAAGAGCCGGTAAGAGCGGTAAGAGCTTCACACTGTGTTCAGGTCGTGAGACATACAAGATCCGTGACATTGAGAAGATCTGCCACACCAAGATCGAAGAGCGCAAGGTTCCTTCTGCCAAGGATATCACTAAGGCTAAGTCCCAGAAGGTATTTGCAGAAGTTATAGATGTAATTGAAAACGGCGATGTAGATTCTGTTATGGCATTTATCCAGCAGAAGGTTGAAGAGGGCGAGTATACCGCTGAACAGCTTGCTGCAGGCTTCATGAGACTCAAGATGGGCAAGGATGTAGAAGATCTTAAGATCCCTGAGAGAAGAAGAGGCGGTCGTGATGGAAGATCAAGAGGCCGCGACGGCGCACGTTCCGGATACGGAAGAGGAAGCCGTGATGGTGCTCGCTTAGGTTATGGCAAAGATGGCAGATCAGGAAGAAGTCGTGATGGCAAAGGCGCAAGATTTGGCCGTGATGGCAAGCCTTCCAAGAGCTACAGCCGCGATGGCAGAAGTGCAAGAGATGTAAGAGGCAAGGGATCTCGTGATTCCAAGTCCTTTGATAAGAGCGCAAGGACCTTTAGAAACGCAGACAAGTCAGGTAAAAAGGGATCCGGTCGTAAGGATTCCATGAAAGTAGAAAGAAGCCAGGAGCGTTTCTTTGGAAGAGTTGCTATAAAGACCAAGGGTGCTGATGGCAAGTTCTATAATGACTAAATGAATAGATCATTATTAATCACATACAGGACTAAAATTAATCTTTTGATCAGATTAATTTTAGTCCTGTTTTTTTGAATTTATTTTGCTATAATGTCTCTCAGTATGCTATCGTATGTATAGTTGAAAAGAGTATATTGACTTGTCCATATCCGGTCATTGTACGTATCATAATGAAATTTGGGAGGCAGATCAAAGACATGAAACGTGAAGATATCCACCGCATTCTAATCATCGGTTCCGGCCCGATCATCATAGGTCAGGCGTGCGAATTCGATTATTCCGGCACTCAGGCCTGTAAAGCTCTTCGAAAGCTGGGCTATGAGATCATCCTTGTTAATTCTAACCCCGCAACTATCATGACAGATCCAGAGACGGCTGATGTCACCTATATCGAGCCTCTTAATGTCAAAAGACTTACTCAGATTATCGAAAAAGAGCGCCCTGATGCCCTTCTTCCTAATCTCGGCGGACAATCAGGTCTTAATCTTGCTTCTGAACTTTCAAAGGCAGGCGTACTTGAGAAGTATGGTGTTAAAGTAATCGGCGTTCAGATCGATGCCATAGAGCGCGGTGAAGACAGGATCGAGTTCAAAAATACAATGGACGAACTTGGAATTGAAATGGCACGAAGCCAGGTTGCATATTCTGTTGATGAAGCTGTTGAGATAGCTTCAAGACTTGGATATCCAGTAGTACTTCGGCCGGCGTATACTATGGGCGGCTCAGGCGGCGGCCTTGTTTACAATGTAGAAGAGTTAAAGACAGTATGTGCACGTGGTCTTCAGGCTTCTATGGTACATCAGGTGCTTGTAGAAGAGTCTGTTATAGGCTGGGAAGAACTTGAGCTTGAAGTTGTAAGAGACTCCAAAGGCCAGATGATAACAGTATGCTTTATAGAGAATATAGATCCGATGGGTGTTCACACTGGAGATTCTTTTTGCTCTGCCCCCATGCTTACAATATCCCAGGAAGTCCAGGACAGACTTCAGGAACAGGCATACAAGATCGTTGATAAGGTTCAGGTTATCGGCGGCTGTAACTGCCAGTTTGCACATGATCCCAAGACAGATCGTATCATAGTTATCGAGATCAATCCCCGTACATCACGTTCATCAGCACTTGCATCCAAGGCAACAGGATTCCCTATTGCTCTTGTTTCTGCTATGCTTGCCTGCGGACTTGACCTTGATGACATCGAGTGTGGCAAGTACGGAACCCTTGATAAATATAAGCCGGACGGAGATTATATTGTTATCAAGTTTGCAAGATGGGCATTCGAGAAGTTCAAAGGCGTAGAAGA
>AUXO012492991.1_pt1 | contig 12082 bp, 15 predicted proteins | sample 768731 | NCBI WGS metagenome assembly AUXO01 (sample SAMN02715735, study PRJNA202380) | gut metagenome | biome: sheep rumen | host: Ovis aries | place: New Zealand: Palmerston North | reverse complement strand
TATATAATTGTTTGGAAAAGAAAAGAATTTAATTATATATTTGATGCTATTGTTTATGCAGTATGTGTTTCATTAGGATTTGCATTAATTGAAAACTTTTTCTATTTATGGAATTCTGATATTACAGTATTATTTATGCGTTCTTTTTTTACAATACCAGGACATGCAGCATTTGCTGTAATCATGGGTTATTATTTTGGTTTTGCAAAATACTATAAAACAATGGGATATAATAATAGATGTACTAAAGAAATATATTGTAGTTTATTTTTCGCAATAGTATATCATGGTTTATTTGATTTTATTTTAGCTTTTAATAATAAGTATATTAATATTATTTATATTGTATTTTATATATATTTATTAGTTAATGCTTTATATAAAATAAATAAAACTAAAAATTTGAGTTTAACATGGGATTAAAAAAACATCATAATTGATGTTTTTTTATCTATAATATCCTCCATAATAATAATTTACAGGATATGGATAATAATAGTTATTATAATATGGTCTTTGATAGAAAGCAGGTGCTAATAAACCACCAGTTAATCCTCCTAATATAAATGGTCCTAAAAATCCACCACCTATAAATCTATCATTATTATTTCTATAATTTATATACATGATTTACCTCCTAAAATATTATATGAAAAAATTGAAAAATGTTATATTTATGTCATATAATGTAGTATGAATAAAACACTACAAATTATATTATTGTTAATAATAATGTCAATAAGTTTTTTTTATACTGAAAAAACTATTACAATAGTTAAAGACTATGATGACATAATGATTAAGATAAAAAATGAAAATAAAAGAGTAGAACCTATAAATGCTGAAGTTTATGATAATAAAATAATACCTGGTATTTGTGGTAAAGAAATAGATGTTAATAGAAGTTATAATAAAATGAAAAAATATGGAAAATATAATTCAGGATTATTAGTTTTTAAAAATTTAAAACCTAAAATAAGTATTAGTACAAAGGATAAATTCATTATATCTGGTAATAAGAGTAACGAATTTGTCTCATTAATTTTTATTGTAAAAAATAATAATGAAATAGATAATGTAATTAATATTTTAAAAATGAAGAATGTTAAGGCATCATTTATATTTGATGATGATTGGATTTATAATAATTCTGATAGAGTAGTTGATTTAGTTAATTATGATTATAGTGTAGGTGTATTAAATAATAGTGAATTTAACAATTCAGTTATAAAAAGAATAGCTAAACAAAAATATAATTATTGTTATACAAATAAAGAAAATATTAATTTGTTGCAGTCTTGTAAAAAAAATAATAATTATACAATTTTAGTGAATAATATTATAACTAGAAATTATTATCAGAATGTCAAAAAAATACTTTCTAGAGGTTCTTTAATAGTATTAAATATAAGTGATCAATTAATCTATGAATTGCCAAGCATTATAACTTATATAAATAGTAAAGGGTATAGGTTAATTACTATAAATAAAATGATTGCAGAATAAAAAAAAGGCATTGCCTTTTTTTATTCACTTATTGTTTTATCATAACCATTTTTAATAGTGGAATCAGCTATATTAAATTTATATTCTTTTCTAATGTTAACCCATGTTTTTTCAAGTAGGTTTTCTTCATTATTTAATTTGTTTTCAGAAATAGCATCTAATATTTTAGTTTTAGAATTTTTTAAAGATGGTTTTTTAGTATTACTTACTTTTAGAATAATATGATATCCATAATTACTTTCTACAGGTTCTTTAGTATATTCACCATTTTTAAGTTTTATACTTGCTTCAAAGAATTCATCAACCATATCACCTTTAGTAAAGTTTTCAACTAAACCTTCGCTATTTTTAGTGCCTTTATCGTCTGAATATTTTTTAACTAAAGTAGACCATTTTTCACCATCATTTAATTTTTTGATAATATCTTTAGCTTTATTTAAAGCTTCTTTTTTAGCTTTTTCTTTTTCGCTATCAGAAGCACTATCTTTAACATCAGGTGAAATTAATATATGTTTAACAGTGTAATTACCATAAATTTCTTTTTCATAATATTCATTTATTTCATCATCTGTTACTTCTTTTTTAATATATTTTTTAGCAATAATTCTTTTTTTATAATTATTTTCATATTCATTAATTAATTGATCCTCAGTAGAGTATCCATATTGACTTAAAACATCATCCCATGTATATCCAGCTGCTTCATATTGTTGTTTCATAGTAGCAATTTGTGCTTTAGCGTATTCTTGTGCTGCTTTAGAATCTTTAACTTCTTTTTTAATAATGTAATCATCTACCATATTAACAACAGCATTTGCTCCATATGTTTCTTTTAAATTATCAAATAATTCTTCAGCTGTAATGTCTTTTCCTTTAACACTTGCGATAACTTCTTTACCATCTTTTAATTTAACTTTTTGTTTACATCCACCACAAATTAATAGTGATAATGCTAATGTACTTATTAATATTTTCTTTTTCATATTTCCTCCTTGTACATTAATATCTTATCAAAAATAGCCTTAAATTACAAGAAAAGTAATCACATAAATTTATTATTTCCATAAAATATTGTGAAAAGATAAAAAAAGGAGGAATGTTATATGTGTAATTCAGGTGTATCAGGAGCAGCTATTGTTTTAGTTTTATTTATTCTTTTAATTATCATACTAGGAGCTTACATTTAGTAGGTTAGGAGGTTAAAATTATGTCTTGTCAAAATGAATGTAACACTTGTTCTAATAGAGGAAGTGGATATATAATTTTAATTGTATTATATATTTTACTTGCTATTATTTTAGGATCAAGCTTTGTTTGTTAAAAGAGGGAAACCTCTTTTATTTTTTTGCTCATAATGATATAATTGTAACAGGTAGGTAATTATATGGAAAATATAAAATTAATTTTAGTTCGTCATGGACAAAGTTTATGGAATTTGGAAAATAGATTTACTGGGTGGACAGATATTGATTTATCAGAAAATGGTATTAAAGAAGCTCATGAAGCAGGTAAAATATTAAAAGAAAATAACTTTACTTTTGATATTGCTTTTACTTCTGTATTAGTTAGAGCTACAAGAACTTTAGATATTATTTTGGATGAAATGAATTTAAAAGATATACCAGTTGTTAAGTCATGGAAGTTAAATGAAAGACATTATGGTGCTTTACAAGGTTTAAATAAAGGAGAAACTGCTTTAAAATATGGTGATGAACAAGTAAGACTTTGGAGAAGAAGTGTAGATGTTACTCCACCAAAATTAGATGAAAATGATGAAAGAAATCCTAAAGGTGATATAAGATATCAAGGTGTTGATGTTCCACTAGCAGAAAATTTATTAGATACAATAAAAAGAGTAATTGATTATTATGAAAATGAAATAAAAAAAGAATTATTAAATAATAAAAGAGTATTAATAGTTGCTCATGGAAATAGCTTACGTGCATTAATGAAGTATTTAGATAATATTAGTGATCAAGATATAATGAATTTAGAAATAGAAACAGGAAGACCAATTTGTTATGAACTTGATAAAGATTTAAATCCAATAAAGCATTATTATTTATAGACAAAAAATATATGCTTTGTTATAATTATTATAGTAGGTGATGATATGGAAAGAGTTGTAACTATACAAAATATTAATGGAGACATATTTGATGCAAAACTTATTTTATGTTTTGAAGTCCCTGAAATAGAAGAGAAGTATATTATATATACACTACCAAATGAATCTATAATAAATATTGGTAATGTATATGATAAAGATGGTATTTATTATATAAAAAATATCGATAATGATGCAGAGTGGACTTTCGTAAAAAAAGTAATGGCTCAAATTGTTAGGGAGGATTAATATGAGTGTTTTAGTAACTATCAAACCTATAAATAATATAGAAAAATTTTGTATAGATAATGAAAATGTTAAATTACAAACTAAAGTAATTGTAGAAGATGAAATATTAGAAAAGTTACAAAAATTTAACATTACTAAAAAAGGACTAATTCCAAAAGAAACTATAATTGCAATTAAGCCAGAATTAGAAGGAACCGAATTTAAAGAATATAATAGTGATAAATAATGTTATTTTATATATGGTTAGTTGTTATTTTATTATTAATAATCGTAGAAACAATTTCGTCTAATTTGCTGACAATATGGTTTGCAATAAGTGCTTTAATATCTCTTGTATTATCATTAATTGTTAAAAATTATATAATACAAATATTAGTGTTTTTAATTCTTGGAACGGTATTACTAATCTTATTTCGTTCATGGGCGCTTGAGATGCGCATTAAAAAGTCAAATAATGTATAGTAAAGAAATAGTTATACTATTTCTTTACTTTTGTATTAAAAAAATGATATAATTTTTTTGATAGTAGGTGATAAAGTGTCAAAAAGAAGAATAAGTAAAAAAAGTAAAAGACGTTTGCTTTTCTTTGGAACAATATCCGTAGTTATTATCTTTTATTTTATATTTAGTTTAGGTTATAACTTTTATAAAATATATACATTAAAACAAAAAGAAATAAAATTAGCTAATAATTTAAATGAACTACAAAGACAAGAAAAACTACTATTAAATGAAACTGAAAAATTAGAAGACCCTGAATATTTGGCTAAATATGCAAGAGAAGCATATAGCTATTCAAAAGAAGATGAAATAATTATTCATAAATATGTTACAAAAGAAAAAAAGAAAAAGAAACAAGAAAAATTTACAATTAAAGATAAGTATATAATAATAGCTGCTTCAAGTGTTATAGGAATAATTTTATTATATATAATTGTTAAAAGTAGAAAACACAAAAAGAAAAAAGAAGTAAGATATAAACATCAAGCAAAAAACAAGAAAAAGAAGAAAAAATAACTGATAAATATCAGTTTTTTATTTTATAAATAGGCATTTTATAGTAAAATAAAATTAGAGGGTGATCGTATGTATATACCACTTTATATTAAAACTGAATACTCTTTACTTAAAAGTATTATAAAAGTAAAAGATTTAGTGAAATATGCTAAAGAGTTAAATTTAAAATCGATTGCTATTTGTGATGAAAATTTATATGGATCATATGAATTTTATTTAGAATGTATTAAAAATGAAATAAAACCAATAATAGGTTTAGAAGTTAGTATAGATGACCATAAATTATTATTGTATGCTAAAAATAATAATGGTTATAAAAATCTAATTAAAATAAGTGAATATGAAAAAAATGTTAAAAATCTGAATACTTATAATGATGATTTAATATGCATTTTACCATATGAGTATATTAACAAGTATAATGATTATTCTAAAATATTTAAAGATATATATGTTGGCTATGATGATATAAAACAAAAAGGAAGTATTAATTATAAATCAATTTATGTTAATGAAACTTTATATTTAAATAAAGCAGATAAAATCTATTATATGTATTTAAAAGGAATAAAAGATGAAACAACAATAGATGAAATTAATATTTCAAAAGATTATTCTTTGAAAATAGATGAACCTAATTCTTTATATAACTACATATATGAAAATTGTAATGTTAAGTTTGAAAAAAGAAGTGATTTATTACCATCTTATGATGTTAAAGAAGGATTTGATTCATATACTTATTTAAAAGAAATGTGTAGATTGGGTTTAAAAAAACATTTTGGAGAAAGTGTTAGCTCTAAATATATAGAAAGAATAAAAAAAGAATTACAAGTTATCAAAGATATGAATTTCTGTGATTATTTTTTAGTAGTTATGGATTATGTTAAGTATGCTAAAGATAATGGAATAATAGTAGGGCCAGGCCGTGGTAGTGCAGCGGGATCTTTAGTCGCATATGTTTTAGAAATAACAGATGTAGATCCTTTAAAGTATAATTTATTATTTGAAAGATTCTTAAATCCTGCTCGTGTTACAATGCCCGATATAGATATTGATTTTGAATTTAGTAGACGTGAAGAAGTTATTAATTATTGTATTAATAAATATGGGAAAGAAAGAGTATCAAATATTATAACTTTTGGTACTTTAGCGTCTCGTCAAGTATTAAGAGATGTTTCTAAAGTTATGGATTTGAATCAAAAAGAAGTAGACTACTTTATAAAATTAATTGATAGTAGAATAAATTTAAAAAAGAATTTGGATAATCCTAAAATAAAAGATATTCTTAGTAAGAATAAGGATTTTAAAGAATTATATAAAATAGCTTTAAAATTAGAAGGACTTAAAAGACACAGTAGTATTCATGCAGCAGGAATTATTATTTCTAGTAAAAATATTGATGAAGTTATTCCTGTTATAAAACATGATGATATACTTACTGCTGCTTTTACTAAAGATTATTTAGAAGATCTTGGTTTATTAAAAATGGATTTTTTAGCTTTAAAAAATTTAAGTTTTTTAAATGACATTTTAAAATGTTTAGAGAAGGATAATATTAATGTAAATATAAAAAATATAAGATTAGATGATATAAAGACATATGAGTTATTTAAAAATGCGAATGTGAATGGAATTTTTCAATTTGAATCATCTGGTATGAAATCTTTTTTAGAAAAATTACAACCTGATAATATTGAGGATTTATCATTAGCTTTAGCTCTTTATAGACCAGGGCCTATGTCTAATATTGATACTTTTGTTAAAAGAAAAAAGGGTTTACAAAAAATAGAATATATAGATAAAAGACTTGAACCAATATTAAAAGATACCTATGGAATAATAGTTTATCAGGAACAAATTATGAAAATATCTAATGTTATGGCTGGATATACATTAGAACAAGCAGATATTTTAAGAAGAGCAATGAGTAAGAAAAAACATGATATGATACTTAAAGAAAAGCAAGTATTTATTGAAGGTTCTATTAATAATGGTTATACTAAAGAACAAGCTATAGAAGTATATAATTTAATATTAAAATTCTCAGAATATGGATTTAATAAATCCCATGCTGTTGCATATTCAATGATTTCATATCAACTTGCATATTTAAAAGCAAATTTTCCAGCATATTTTATAAAGTGTTTATTAGATGAATCTATTAATACTTCAAATCTTAATGATTGTATTATGGAAGCTCATTTAAATAATATTAATATATTAAATCCTAGTATTAATAATAGTTGTATGAAATTTGAAATAGAAAAGAAGGGCTTAAGATTTCCTTTATCAAGTATTAAGGATATAAATACTAATGTTGTTAAATTAATATTAGAAGAAAGAGATAAAGGTAAATTTAAAGATATTTTTGATTTTGTTGGAAGATTGTATTCGAAAGTTATTAATAAAGATATTATTATTAGACTTATACATGCAGGATGTTTTGATGAGTTTAAAATAAATCATCGAACTCTTATTGAAAATATTGATAGTATAATTAATTATGCGATTTTATATCAACAATTACAGGATGAGTCTATAAAACCTAATTTAAATGAATATAAAGAATATACAAAAAAGGAATTGTTAGATTATTCATATAGTTCTTTTGGTTTTTATTTAGTAAATAATCCAGTTACTGAAATAAAAGCTAAATTAAAACAAATAACAAAATTAAATGATATAAAGAAAAATTTTGATAAGGTAATAAATGTAGTAGGTATAATTGATAAATTAAACCCAGTTACAACAAAAAATAATGAAGAGATGTGTTTTATTAAGATATTTGATGAATTTGGTACAGCAGATGTTGTTTTATTCCCAAAAGTATATAAACAAATAGATTTAGAACAAAAAGATATAGTAATTATAAAAGGTAGAGTTGAAAGAAGATTTGATAAATATCAATTAGTTGCTAGTGATATTCGAAAATTTGAAAATAAAAAATAAATATGTTACAATATGCGCGAAAGAAGAGATAGTATGGATCAAGAATTTAAAAGAAACATAATATTAGAAAACTATGAAAATCCAAAAAATAAAGGACTTATTGATGATGAGTCTTATATAAAAGTTAATACTAATAATGAGTCTTGTATAGATGAAATAGATTTAATGGTTAAAGTAGAAGATGGTAAAATAGTAGATGCTAGATTTGATGGAGAAGCATGTGCTATTTGTACATCATCAACATCTATTATGATCAATCTTTTGATAGGTAAAACATTAGAAGAAGCAAAAGATATATATAATAATTTTCTAAATATGATTGATGAAAAACATTATGACGAGGATAAATTACAAGAGGCTGTTGTATATGATGATATATATAAACAACCAAATAGAAAAAAATGTGTATTACTTCCTTGGTGGGGATTTGAAAAAGTAATCAATAAAATAGAAAAGTAGGGATGGTTATGGATTTAAAAAGAGTTACTATAGGTTATTATAATGAAAAGGTTTCAACAGGTATAATTGAACAAGGATATACTGTGTGTAAATTTGAAAGAATAGAAGTAGCTGATATATTATGTGTTGTTGATAAATTTGCTGTTGATATAGATGATTTTGATAAAAGATATGAAATTATTGAAAGAGATGAATATGGAAGAATAATATCAGATATAAAACTTAACAAAATGTATGCACTTGAAATGAGAGATGCAAATGAAAGTGCTAAACGTGTATATAAAAAACGTATTAAAGAATATAAAAAATTAAATCATAAGGTTTAATTTTTTTCTTTTTTTTAGTATAATAAAACTGGTGGTTTTATGAAAACTGTAGAAATATTAAATGAAAAAACTGTTAAAGAAATATCTGAAATAAAAAATGAGCCAAAATGGATGAGAGATTTTAGAATAAAGGCATATAAGTTTTTTAAAGAATCTGATCAACCAACATTTGGTCCAAAATTAGATGTTGATTTTGATATTATAACTTATTATAAAAAAATAACAGATAATGTGGAAAATAATTGGGCTAATGTAGAATGTAGTATTAAAGATACATTCGATAATTTAGGACTTATTGATGCAGAAAAAAAATACCTGGATGGTGTAGGTGCTCAATTTGATAGTAATGCTGTATATCATAATATGATTCAAGAATTAGAAGATAAAAATGTAATATTTTGTGATACTGATACAGCACTTCAAAAATATCCAGAATTATTTAAAAAGTATTTTAATACATTAGTAAAATATGATGAAAATAAATATACTGCTTTAAATGGTGCGGTTTGGAGTGGAGGATCTTTTATTTATGTTCCACCTCATACTAAAATAGATAGACCATTACAAAGTTATTTTAGAATTAATAGTAAAAATATGGGGCAATTTGAAAGAACATTGATAATTGTTGATGAGGGTTCAGAACTTCATTATATGGAGGGTTGTACAGCTCCAACTTATACATCTGATTCTTTACATGCTGCTGTTGTAGAGATCTTTGTTGGAAAAGGTGCAAAATGTCGTTATACAACAATTCAAAATTGGTCAAATGATGTATATAACTTAGTTACTAAAAGAGCTATTGTAGAAGAAGATGGAAAAATGGAATGGATAGATGGTAATATTGGTTCTAAAGTTAATATGAAATATCCATGTTGTATTCTAAATGGAAAAAGAGCTAGTGGTGATTGTATAAGTATAGCAGTCGCAACTGAAGGACAAATCCAAGATGCAGGAGCAAAAATGATTCATTTAGCGCCTTATACATCTAGTAAAATAATTTCAAAATCTATTGCTGCTAAAGGTGGTAATGCATCATATAGAGGAATTGTTAGAATAAATAAAGATGCCATTAAATCTAGTAGTATTGTTAAATGTGATACTATTATAGTCGATGATAATTCTAAGAGTGATACAATACCTACTAATATTGTAAATAATAATAGTTCTTATATTGAACATGAAGCAACTGTTTCGAAAATATCTAAAGATAAATTATTCTATTTAATGAGTAGAGGTATTAATGAAGAAAGAGCTAAAGAATTAATAATAATGGGATTTATTGATAGATTTAGAGAAGAATTACCAATGGAATATGCAGTTGAACTTAATCATTTATTAAAAAATTATTTTTCTTAATTTTAGTTATTTTGATTTTATTAAAAATAAATATTTAAAAAGTTATAAACAAAACTATAAAATTGTAAATATTTATAATAAGAAATAAGAAAACATTTATTTGTTTTCTTATTTTTTGTGTGTTAAATTGAAACAGAAGGAGGTGAGATATGCTTAATCAATCTGTAATAGTTGGAAGATTAGTAAAGGATCCTGAATTAAATAAAACAGAAAATGGTAATACTGTTTCAACAATAACACTAGCTGTTCCTAGAAGTTACAAAAATTTAGATGGAGAATATGAAACTGATTTTATATCATGTACTTTATGGAAAGGTATTGCTGAAAATGCTAGTGAATATTGTCACAAAGGAGATTTATTAGGTATAAAAGGTAGATTACAATCAAGGAATATTGAAGAAGATGAAAAGAAAAAAACAGTCATTGAATTAGTCGCTGATAAAGTTACATATTTGTCAAGTAAAAAGGCAGATGAATAATCTGCTTTTGTGTTGAATAAAATAAATTATTCTGATAAAATTATACTAGGTGATACTATGAATATAATTGAGATAATAGAAAAGAAAAAAAATTCAAAAGTTTTAACTTATGAAGAAATTGAATTTGCTGTTATGGGGTTTGTTAAAGGAGAAGTAAAAGATTATCAAATGAGTTCTCTTTTAATGGCTATTGTTATAAATGGCATGAATGAACAAGAAACAATTGATTTAACGGATATAATGATTAAAAGTGGGGAAGTTGTTGATTTATCTAAAATAGAAGGTGTAGTTGTTGATAAACACTCAACAGGAGGTGTTGGTGATAAAACTTCACTTATTTTAATACCTTTAGTCGCATCATTAGGAGTAAAAGTAGCAAAAATGAGTGGTAGAGGTCTTGGACATACAGGTGGAACTATTGATAAGTTAGAATCAATAGAAGGTTTTAAAGTATCATTAACAGATGAAGAATTTATTAATCAAGTTAATAATGTAGGCTGTGCTATTATAAGTCAAACTAAAAATATAGTTCCTGCTGATAAATTAATGTACTCATTAAGAGATGTTACTGGTACTGTTGATTCAATCCCTTTGATCGCATCAAGTATTATGAGTAAGAAAATCGCATCAGGTGCTAGTATAATTGTAATAGATGTTAAAGTTGGTAATGGTGCATTAATGAAAAACATTGATGATGCTATTAAATTATCTAGGTTAATGATAAAAATAGGTAAAAAATATTCTAGAAGAGTTATTTGTGTATTATCTAATATGGAAGAACCATTAGGTAAGAATGTAGGTAATGGATTAGAAGTTGTAGAAGCAGTAGATACATTAAAAGGTCAAGGACCAAGTGATTTAAATAACCTTGTTCTAACACTAGGTTCTATTATGGTATCATCAGCGTTAGATATTACTGAAGAAGAAGCAAAATTAAAATTGTTAGAAAATATTAAAAATGGTAAAGCATATAATAAGTTTGAAGAAATGGTTGAAGCTCAGGGTGGTAATATAAATAATATATCACTAGAGAAAAATGTAGTATCTATTAAAAGTTCTAAAGATGGATTTATTAAAGCAATAGATACAGAAAGTCTAGGTAATATTGCTCGTAAGATTAAAGCTGGTAGACTAAATAAAGATGATATTATTGACTATGGTGTAGGTATAAAATTAAACAAAAAAATAGGTGATTATTTATTTGAAAATGAAGAATTATTAAAACTATATTGTAAAAACACTGATATTAGTATAAATGAAATTTTATCATGTTTTACAATTGTTCCTGAAAAAGTAATGAAACCTACTTTGATATATAAGATTATTAAGTAATGTAAACTTATGTCAAGTTTTTTCGTTTTGCTTGAAGAAAAAAAATATCTATTATATGATTAATATAGGTAGGTGATATTATGATATATCCTTCTATAGATAAGTTGTTAAATCAAGTTGGTTCTAAATATTTATTAGTAAATATTGTTGCTAAAAGAGCCAGAGAGATGGAAGAAAAGAAGAATTATCAACTAAAAGAATCTGAGTATGTTTCAAAAAAAGAAATAGGTAAGTCTTTAGAAGAAATATCAAACGATTTAATACATTTGTCATAATGTATTTTTTTGTTATAATAAAAG
>AUXO017088900.1_pt1 | contig 12083 bp, 8 predicted proteins | sample 768731 | NCBI WGS metagenome assembly AUXO01 (sample SAMN02715735, study PRJNA202380) | gut metagenome | biome: sheep rumen | host: Ovis aries | place: New Zealand: Palmerston North | reverse complement strand
ATTGCAAAAAAATTTAATTCATATAATTTATTAACAATAAAAAATGGAAATAATATTGATTACGATAAAATCAAGGCCATAATAGGTCAAGCTAAAGCTTTCAGTGAAATAAATACAAATGAATTTATTAATAATGGAGGTAAGGAAAAGATGAAAAAATTTGGGGCGATCGTTGGTAATCCTCCTTATCAAATGAGCGATGGCGGAGGTAGAGAATCTAGTGCCATTCCTATTTATAATTTGTTTATAGATATTGCCAAAGCGAATGATCCAGAATATATTACTATGGTTATTCCTGCAAGATGGTATACAGGAGGTAAAGGATTAGATGAATTTAGAGAAAAAATGTTAACCGATACTAAACTAGTACAAATTCATGATTTCCCTGTAACATCTGATTGTTTCCCTAATGTTAATATAAGAGGCGGGGTGTGCTATTTTCTAATTGATAAAAATGCAAATAGAGATGATTGCACAATTTTTAATTATAAAGATTCAAAACTTATAGACAAATGCAATCGTAGGCTATTAGAGGATGGAGCTTCTTTCTTTATAAGGTATAACAGTGCAGTTAATATATTAAGAAAGGTTCGAGCATTAAAAGAAGAAACATATGATAAAATAGTGAGTTCCAGGAAACCGTTTGGTCTTGGATCAGATTATAAAACATTAGATTTACAAATGTCATCAAATAACAAGTATAATATTAAGTATTACCGAAATGGAGGAATTTCTTACATACAAGAAAAAGATATTCCTAAAAATAAGGAATTAGTAAAAGTTATGAAAGTAATAGATTCAAAAGCTAGCCCCGGAGGGGACGAATATCCTCATCAGATAATTACTAAACCAATATTAGCCCCATCAAATTCTGCTTGTTCAGAAACATACTTGCTTATTTCAGAAGTCGAATCAGAAGAAGAAGGAAATAGATTAATAAAATATATGTGTACTAAATTTTTTAGATTTATGATGTCATTAATAAAAAACACTCAAAATATTTCTAAAAATGTATATGGATATGTACCAATTCAAAATTACAAAGATGATTCTGATATTAATTGGACTAAAAGTATTGATGAGATTGATGCACAATTATATAAAAAATATAATATTAATCAAAAGGAGATTGATTTTATAAATACAATTATAAAACCAATGGAGTAAAGTTATGACTTAGAAATGTCATAATAAAAAAATTTATTATAATATGCTATAATTACATAAAATACGGGCAGATATAAACAGCATTGGTCAAAATTTATAATACATCCATATTACAGAAATCTTGGTAAGTACAATATTTGCAGGCTTTTTTTGTTCTGTCAGGTGCAAACTTGTGAGCTTTAATATCTGCAACTGCTTTCTTAAATTTTTCTACCGCAACAGTGATTTCTTCTTCTGTATAATTTATACCTTCGTTTTTTGATTCAAAATCTTCAGGGTAGATAAATTTGGTAACGGAAACTTTGTTTCCTGTAGCTTTTTCAAATACATATTTATACCAAGCCATTTGATAATAATAATCTTCGTGCTCTCCATCAACTTTTATGGCAGAATTTTTATTATTACCGGTTTTGTAGTCGTAAATTGCATAAGTGCCGTCTTCGCATTTATCTATTCTGTCAATTATTCCATTAAATTTTGTTCCATCATCTAAGGCATAATAAATTTTTTCTTCCTGTTTATACAACTGAATTGGTGTAGTGTTTGTAATTTGACAATAATATGCATCTAAAGCTTTTTCTCCTCTGCCTTCGAAAATTTTACGTTGTTCATAAGATTCCATAGGCAAAACAGAAAGTTCTTCTTTAAACCATTTTATAAATTGAGATTTGTCGGGATGAGTTTTGTTTTTCATTAAAAATCTTAAAGCTTCTTCGCAGGCTTTATGAACTGCACTTCCATAACTTGTAAAGTTAGGGTTTCCATCTTTTGGTCTTAATTTAAGAATCGCATCATACAAGTATTGTCTTGAACATTTTAGATATTGGTTAATAGCCGAAGGTGAAAATGAACGTTCATTCAACCTGGCATCAATCATTTCTGAAAATTCTTTTTTATAATCATATTCTCGCTTTATAATCAATTCATTAACCTGATTCCAGAAAGACGTCTCATCATATACAAATGGTTCAGGTTCTTTTTCAAGTTTATCCTGAATGTTAACTATAAATTTTGTTGGCTTTTTAATACTCGTTCCCACTTTCTCAGGACAAGACATTCTCAAAGTATGTTTTGCACGGGTCATTGCTACATATAAGAGCTTTGTTAAATCAGACGGTTTAACTTCATTTTTTAATTCATCTTCTGTTTTAAATTCTGATGAATCAAGCGGAATGTCTGCCTTTAAGGATTTTGAACTGCTTTCCCATTTCCTTGTCTCAAGTGTAGGCATATAAACGTATTCAAATTCCCTCCCTTTTGCTCCATGATATGTACATAACTGAACGGCATTCAAAGTAACAGGTGCTTTATCTGTGCAAATTTTTTCGTCATCATTTATTATTGATTGTAGATAATCTAAAAACACTTCCAAAAAAGATGTTTTAAATATCTCGGAAAATCCTGCTGCTTCATCAATAAATTTTTTGATACCTGCAATATTTTCTGTTCTGTTTATATCCGTATTCAGGTAATAGTCAAATATACCGGTTTTTGAGCCAATTTCAAGAATTGTATTTTTAATATTTTCTTTTGATTTGTATTCTGATAAATAGTCATAAGTTTTTAAGAAATTTTCAAAATTTTCGGGTTCAGTAAGTTCACCCATATCAATATTTTTAAGAACATCGATAAAAGTTTTGCCCTTTGATACATTGTCATACAAAATTTGATAGTCTTTAGGGTTAACATTGTACGGAGGAGCAACAAGCAGTTCAAAAATTCTGTGAGAATATTTTTCAGGATTAACCAAAAATTGTATGTAAAAATATAACATATTAACAGCCGGAATCGTAAAGATATCTTTCCCGTCTTTCAACTCATAAGGAATATTTCTAATTTTTAGCAACTCTGCAAAAGACTGAGCTTCTGCATTTGTTCGGGTCAGTATTGCGATTTCTGAAAACTTTTTTTCGCCTGAATCTTTATCTTTTGGGCATTCATCAGAATTTACCAATTCTTCGATTTCTTTGACAATTTCTGAATATTCTTGCATTATATCTGCGTATCTATAAAACCTGACAGGTTTGTCTTTTTTAATAACCTCTTGATTTTTTGCAATTAAATTTTTATCTATAGGATTTCCTTCAATATCTGTAAATTTTTCTGAATTAACCAAACTTAAAGGGTCCTGATCTATTACTGCTCGTGCGGCATCAAGAATGCTTTGTGTTGAACGCATATTTTCTTTCAGACAAATGATTTTTGTAGCAGAAAATTCCTTTAAATAGTTTTCAATTGTATCAAGTTTAGCGCCCTGAAAACGGTAAATAATCTGATCGTCATCTCCTACGACAAAAACATTTTCGGTTTCTAAAGCATGAGAAAGTGCAAAAACTATCTCATTTTGCGATTTGTTTGTATCTTGGTATTCATCAACCATAATATGTTCATAACGGTTTGCAATAGTATGCAAAAATGACGGGTTGGATTCGAACTTTTCGAGTACCAGATTAATCATATCATTAAAGTCAAGATATTTATTATAATCCATCTTGCTTTGGTAAAGTTCGTAAAATTTCCACAGTTCTTTTGCCTGCTCAACTTTTTTTAACGCATTATCTCGTTTGTCATAAGGTACTTTTTTTATTCTTTTGTTTCTGCCTGATAATACATCATCAATTATACCTTCAATTCTACCGATTTCAGGGATCCAATCCGGATTTTGTTCCAAATTTTGAAAAAATTTATCTTTATTTATACGGTTTTGTTTAATCTCGGCAATTCGGTTTTTAATAATGTTTATGTAGAAATAGGGGTCATTTTTTTCGGTTCTAAAATGAACAGGCTCTATTTCATCAATACATTCTTTTATAAATGCTTTTGAGATTGGATCTGTTATTATTTTATAATTTGAAGGAATTTCAAAATCATCGGGAAATTCTTCAATGAGGCTGCAACAAAAGCCATGATATGTAAATATCTGAACATTACAGGAAATTACATTCAATTCTTTTTCAATACGTTTTTTCATTTCTGTTGCTGCTGCATCAGTAAAAGTTAGGCAAAGAATTTTTTCAGGTTCAACACCATTGGATAAAAGATTTTTAATACGTTCAATTATTGTATATGTTTTTCCTGTTCCCGGCCCCGCTAATAGCATCACAGGCCCGTTTATATGATCTATTGCTTTCTGTTGTTGCTCATTTGGCTTAATTTCCATTTTCAAACTCCTTAAATCTAATCTTTTATTTCTTTTATTACAAATTGGCCTTTTACATTGTAGCCGTATTCTATTTTTTTACCGCCGATATATTTGGGAACAAACTCTCCTTTTACATTATAGCCATATTCAATTTTTTCGTCACCGATATATTTAGGAACAAAATCACCTGCAACATTGTAACCGTATTCAACTTTTTTGCCTCCAATATACTTCGGAACAAAGTCTCCTACTACATTGTATCCATATTCGATATTTTGTCCGTTTACAGATTTTGGTACAAAATTACCAACTACATTGCGACCGTATTCTATATTGTTATTGCCTACAGATTTTGGAACGTAATTACCAACTACATTATATCCATAATTAAAATTCCCTGTATTACACAATAATGCTGCATTATATTTTGGATTTTTTACAGATTGATTTTCTCTTTTATAATCTTGTCTTTTGCTACCGTCAAATAATTTGTTCACTGCGCTTCCAATTATAGCAATTAATAAAATTTTTACAAAATTTTTCATATATAATCCTCATTTTTTATTTTTATTATTTTATGTCCTTTTAATTTAATACCATTGTGGGTAATAATAATGCTTTGCCTCTTGTATTGTTTTAAAACAAGGTGTTAGGCTATCTTCTCCTCCATCAGGAATAGGTGAATAGCCATAACCTTTCGGACTTTGCTGCATTATCTTGTGATGCCCGACATAATGACCGATTGGTGTATATAAAACATATCTATATCCATAAGCAGGGCTGTGTTTGTCATATATGGCCACAATCTTTTCGCTTATATTTGCGTTGCGATCGTTGTAACTGTGGTAATTCGGTGTAATTAAAATCTTATTCCCTTTACTATCAAATGATTTTATCTGTTGTTTGCTGTCTGCATTTGCAGAAACAAAACACATTAAAATAAATATTATTGTTCCGGTAATAAAGTATTTCATTCTTTACATCCTTTTTTTTATTTACGCTGCAATTGTATGATTATTTGCAAGTTTGTTTATTAATTTTTCAAGAATATTAAAATCATTTGCATAAGGTAAAACCGTTTTGACAAAAGAAACATTGTAATCAGTAACAACTTTCATATACCTGTTGTTGTAGCGAACATAAAAAACTCTTGAGAATTTTTTAAAGTCTTCACTTACCTGAACACATCTGTCATTCATAATTTCTTGCATAACTTTTATTGGATTAAATTCGCTGAGTCCGTATCTTTGTTCTGCTCTGATTTGAGAATGTGTTGCCATATTTTACCTCTTTCTGTTTTAAAATATCTTATATTCTCATAATATAATCATATGGTGACAAAAATGGACACATCATTGTAAAAATTGCATTATATATGACTATATGTTAATATTTAAAACGAAAGAATAGTTTGTATAAATATTATGCATAATAAAATAACACCATTAGAAAAAGCTGTAGAATTGATTGATGCCGGTAACAATATATTTATAACCGGTGGTGGAGGGGTTGGAAAATCATATATACTAAATAAATTAAAAAATCATTATGGCAATAAACTTCAACTAACAAGTACAACAGGCGTATCAGCATATAATATTGGTGGTCAGACAATACATTCATTTGCAGGTATATATAAAAACAGAATATATTTAAGTTTCCCTGACACGAAAAAGAAACTGATCAAAAATTTAAAAGAATGCAAGATTTTAGCAATAGATGAAATTTCTATGCTACATAAAGAAACTTTGGACAGCTTGAATAGCGCATTCAAAGAAATTACCGGACGTAAAGATAAACCTTTTGGTGGCATTCAAATGGTTGTTATAGGTGATTTTTTTCAGTTGCCGCCGATTCAGAGACAGACGAATAAATGTGTAAAATCAAAACCTGAAGACCTGCAATATTGTTTTAAATCAGCGGCTTGGAATGCTGCGGGTTTTATAACGCTTGATTTACAGGAAGTAAAGCGTCAAAGTGATAAAAAGTTTATTTCTGCGCTTAATAAAGTTCGTACCGGAAATATTACGCAGGAAGTTATCGATTTATTTGAAGAACGTGAGAGAAAATTCAACATTGAAGCTGACAGTAAAATTCTCCGTATATTTTCAAAAAAAATTAAAATGAACTCTCATAACAATGTTATGTTAACAAAAGATGAAAATTGTAGTGGTAATATAAAAACTTATATTGCTGCTGATTATTACTGCGAAACTATTGATAATAAAAAGGAAGAATATGTTATTCCCAAATTAAAATATAATGAAATTGAAAATAAAGATTATAAAATAGCAAAAGCTATTATGGAAAGGGAATGCAGATATCCGCAAAAAATCAATTTAAGAAATGGCTGCAGGGTAATGCTTTTAAAAAATCTAAATCAGGAAAAAGGTCTGGTTAATGGCAGCTGTGGAGTTGTAAAATCACATTCTGAAAATGAAATTGTTGTTAAATTTGATAAAATTGATGAAGAAATAACAATCAAAAAGGATAATTTTTATTTTCAATACAGGTATATAGAAGATAAAAAAACAGGGAAGGTTACAATAAAGGGAGTAAAAAGAGTTCAATTCCCACTGCAACTTGCTTATGCAATAACAATTCACAAATCTCAAGGAATGACTTTTGATAAATTAGTTATAGATTTAGATAATATTTTTAGTGAAGGAATGTCATATGTTGCATTAAGCAGAAACCGTACATTAGAAAATTTATATATAAAACATTTCAAATCAAAAGAAATAAAGACAAGCCAAGAAGTTATAGATTTTTATAATAATTTAGAAAATCGTATTATATTCACCGAAGATGGTGAAATGATAGAAGATTTTGCACAAAACTTTGAAGAAAAAACAGATTTTTCAGAAAATCAAGAAAATTTATCTGATTCAGATGAAGAAATATCTGTTCCACAACCATCTGGTGAAGAAGAAGATCTATATAATGATTTATACAGCCTCAATGAATATTCTGATATATATGAATATACAATTGCAAATTATAATAATGAAATAGATTCCGATCCGAATAATTGTTTGAGTCTTAATAATCGTGCTGAAGCTTTTTGTAATATAAAAGATTATGAAAAAGCAGTAAAAGATTGGAATAAGATTTTAGAAATAGACACTGAATATGAAATTGATTACTTTAAAAAAGCGTATGCGGAACATAAAATTGATAATAATAAGCAAGCAATTGAAGATTATACTAGATATTTGGAAGATAATCCTAAATGTGCATCTGCGTATAATAATCGTGGCCGAGTAAAAGAATGTTTCGAATATTGCAACTATAAAGATGCAATAGAAGATTATAATGCAGCTATAATGTTAGAGCCTGATAACTGCATGTATCTAAATAATAGAGCAAGGGCATATTATTGGAATAAGGACTACATTGAAGCTATAGAAGATTGGAACAAAGTTGCAAACTTATTCTCAAAAAATGGCGCATTAAAAAATAATTTTCCGGAAAATGAAAAAGAATTATACAAAAAAGCTCTTTTGTTAATGGCTGAAGCATATTATGAAAATGATGAATATGAAAATGCAGTTAATAGTTGGAAGAAGGTTTTAGAAATTGATCCTAAATATAATATTGATTATTTTGATAAAGCTTATGCAGAACAAGAAATTGGTTTGTATAATGAAGCAATTGATGATTATACAAGATATATAGAGAGTAATCCAGATAATGCCGTTTCATATAATAACAGAGCTTTGATAAAAGATTATTTAAATAAATATAGCTTAGATGAAATAATACATGATTATAACAAGGCGATAGAGTTGGAGCCTAAAAATTGTACGATTCTTAATAATCGAGCAGAAACTTATTATGCAAATAAAAATTATAAAGATGCAATTGATGATTGGAACAGGATTCTAAAATTAGATGCAGAATCTGAAATTCATTATGCACATAAAGCAAATGCTGAATATCATGAAGAATTGTTTAATGAAGCAATTTTGTCAATAAAAAAATACTTAAATGATAATCCCGAAGATGAAGATGCAATAGAATTGCAGAATACAATAAATGACGAATTATCTCAAAATAATAATAAAAATCTGATATCAGAATATTTAGAAAAGAATGAAAATCCTGAAAATAAATATGCTATGGATTGTAAAAACACTTTAGAAGATAATCTGGCAGAAATTAAAAATAAAAGACTTATCAATAAATACCGACAAAAAATAGTAGAATGCTTTAAACAAGGATTTTATAATGATGCGTATGAACTTTGCGAAAAAATTTTGGCAATTGACTCGAATAATGCATACGCTCATATGTATTTAGGTGCATATTACCATTATACAAAAAATTACTCTATGGCTGAGGAAGAGTATAAATGTGCAATTAAAATTGATAACAAATTTGCCAAAGCGTATAAAAATCTTGGAATTTTAATGCAAGAACAAAAAGATTATCAATCAGCAATACAGTGTTATGAATTTGCGGAAAAATACGATGCTTCATTATCCGACGTTAAAGATTTTAAAGAACAGGCACAAAAACACTTAACAAATAATTCAAAAAGTTTTGATGATGATGTTTAATTTATAGCTGTTCTATTACTTCATTCAAAAGTTTTCTATATGTATTTTTCAATTCCTGGGGTTCAATAATTTGTACATCTTTACCCCAACGGAATAAGAACCAACAAATTTCGTAAGAACCACCTGCTTCAAATGTTACAGTTGTTGTGCCGTCTTCGTTTGTTGTTATTTGCTGATTAGGATGTAGACTGTAATTTTCAATAATATCTTTTACATTTTTAGAAAATAATAACTTTATTTTCATTGGCACTTTATCTTGAAAAGCACCAAAAGATTTTGTTAGATGTTCCTGAAGGTTAAAGTTTTCATCTTTGTTATAATATTCATTAGTAACTCTTATATTTTGCATTTTGTAAAGTAAAAAATGCTTATAAACGGTATCGCCTTCGTCTCTTGCAACAAGATATGTATATTCCGAAAAAATTATCGCATAAGGTTCAACTTTTCTAAACTTTTCTTCTCCTTTTTTATTTTTATACTTGAATGACAAATATTTTTGAGCCAAAAGAGCTTCAGAAATTTTTGCCATAGCAGTTGAATCCATTTTAATCTTTGGGGCCTGATGCACAGCATATCCCTGAACCTCAAGCAAATCCGAAACATCATTATTTACAGCCATAGAATTTGTTGTGATTTTCATCTTTTGAATAATATTAGGAAGTAAATCACACCTGTTTGTATAATTTTGGCTTTTCATGTATGCTTGACAGTCTTCAAGTGTTGCTATTTCTTCAGCACTAAAAGCAGTAATTTTGTCTAAAGTACCGTGTTTTAATCTCCATTTTTTTATTCTTGAATCAGGATTTGGAACTTCTTCCACCTCAAAAACATCTGAAATTATGTTTTTTATACGCATTGCAGTCCTGCGAGAGATTCCACATTCATCTTGAATGTCTTGTATAGAATAGCCACGAAAGCTTAAACGCATATTTTTTGCCAGAGTAAGTATTTTTTTTATATCATCACCTCTTGCCATGCAAAACTCCTTTTTTAGAATAGTAACATTAAAAATTAAATATGTCCATTTTTGACACCACTATATTTTATTATAAAAACATAAGGAGCGCAAAAATGAACGAATTTGATTACTTAGCTGAAGCAAAAACAAATATGGAAAACGAAGATTACAGTGCAGTTATTTCTTTGTGTGACAAAGCTTTAAAGATTAACAAGAATTTACCGGATGCATACAGCTTTAGAGGAAATGCTAAATACGAACTTGAAGAATATGATGAAGCAATCGATGATTTTTCTAAGGCAATAGACAAAGAGCCTAATGAATCTAAACATTATTACGACAGATGTTGGGCTTATCATTATATGGATAAAGATGATGAAGCAATTTTAGATATAAATAAGGCTATAGAACTTAATCCACAAAATTCATATTATTATTACGACAAAGGCAGATTTGAATATTGGTTAAGCAGATATAAAGAAGCAGTTGTTGCTTTTACAAAAGGGATAGAATTAAAGCCGACAGAAAGCAAATACACTTTTCGTGCCAACTGCTATATGGAACTTGGAGAATTTGATTTTGCTTTATCAGACTATAATTCTGCAATTGAAATTGAACCTGAATATGCAACTGCATATTATCGTAGAGGAATTTTGTATAAAAGAACTGAACAACTAAAAAAATCTGAAGAAGATTTTATAAAAGCTCTTGAGTTAAACGAAGAAGATTATGATGCGATGATTGAACTAGGCTTTATCAGAATACAAACGGGTAAAAAAGATGCAATAAAATATTTTAATAGAGCTATAAAAGTGAAACCAAGTGCAGACAATTATTATTGGAGAGTAAAAGCAAGACAGAAAATTTTAATAAGAGAAGATTCTATTAAAAAATTATCAGCAGGCAAATTTGTAAAATGTAATTATTCAGAAGATGTAATTTTCAACAAAAAACAGGCGAGTGAAGATGTAAAAGATTTAAATAAAGCTATAAAATTGGATTCTGACAACAAAACATTATATCAAATGCGTGCTGATAGGCTTATTACACTGCAAAATTATTCAAAAGCCTTAGAAGATTATAATTTTTTAATTAAAAAAAGTCCTGATAACCATTCAAATTATAAAATGCGTGCATTTTGTAATGAGCGTACCGGATTATATCAGGAAGCACTTAATGATTGCAAGAAGTCTGTTGAACTTAATGACGGTTGCGCAGATGTTATTATCTTTGGTACAAGAGGACTTGCAAATTTTAAACTTGGTAATCTCGAAAAAGCTTTGACTGATTTTAATCAGACACTAGTTATTGAAGAAGATGTTGAAACGTATTATTTTAGAGGTCTAACAAATTACAGACTAAAACATTACAAAAAAGCTTTTGAAGATTTTAAAAGAACACTTGAACTTGATCCTGATATTGAATCTAAATATAATGAAAAAATTCCCGCAATAATGAAATTTACAATATATCTTATGAAAAATTTTTCTCAGAAAAGAAAAAACGACACACCCATAGGGTTATGTCAAATGAATATAAATGATTAGCCTTAAAAGTGTCCATTTTTGACATATAGATAATTTATACTAATAATATAATAAAAAAGGAGTACAAAATTATGACAAACGTTGACAAATGTAAAAAAAGAATAGGTTTTGAAACAGGTGATGTTATTGATGTATCAATGAAAATTGACTATGATATTCCGGATGAGGATGAAGAAAAATCTGTAGTTGATTTGAATGACTATGTTGCAAAATACACTATTCATTATTCGTATCCGAGAAATTTAGGATTTTCTTTTTTGGATTTCAAGGTCGATGCCGGCTGTTGTGTAGATTTTAATGATGATATTGAACAGTATATTAAAGAATCAATAGAAAAAGATCTAGAAGAAATATCAGAATATGAACTTTTTGATGTAGATAATAGCGGCGACTACCAAACTGCAAAAATTAGAATAAAGACATTAAAAAAGAGCTAAAACTATAAAAAATAATTTCAAAAAAAATAACCTCAATACTATTGAGGTTATTTTAAAAATTTAATATTACTATACAGAAACAGGTTCTTGTTCATTTTTTTGTGGTACCAAGAACGAAAGAACCGGATATGTTCTTGAAATGATTTCTTTATCGTTATCATAAACAAGAATAGTTAAGCTTTCTACGCTATAATCCATTGTGATTTTAAGATCATTAGCATAAGCATTATAAACAAAATTTTCAGACGGAATATCAACTGTTAATTCACC
>AUXO015809516.1_pt1 | contig 12085 bp, 11 predicted proteins | sample 768731 | NCBI WGS metagenome assembly AUXO01 (sample SAMN02715735, study PRJNA202380) | gut metagenome | biome: sheep rumen | host: Ovis aries | place: New Zealand: Palmerston North | reverse complement strand
TAAAGGAGTCTCTAAAGCTTCTCCTGAAATTAACAGATATCAACCACGCGGAAGCCGGTCTGGAGTACTGGCTCTGGTGGGCGAGCCACAGCATAATACAGGATTTCAAGGAACTTAAAAATAAAATCGAGCGCCCTATTGATCATATCCTGAACACGATCCGTCTTGGTCTCAATAATGCAAAGATTGAAGCAAACAACAACATCAAATTGATTATCCACAAGGCATATGAATTCCGAAACATCCAGAACATGACCTATATAGTGTACCTGATATACTCAAATATCCACATTCCACTTTCCAACCGAAAGTCCGAACCTCAGAAAGTGGCTTGATTAGTAGGAAAAGTGGCATTACGCCCCACATGGTTATCAGAATAGTCCATTTTTCTTGATATTGCTTTGCTTACTGATACTTTTCAGTTGAATTAAATCATTAGACATTGATTTTACTTTTAACTTCATCAACATATTTGAGCATAATGTCATCATAAATATCATTTATATCATGTGACAAATGTTTTGTCCTAGTTCCTCCAAACCCCTTTTTAACTCGTTCTTGAGATTCTTCCCTTGACTTAGAAGCATAATGATTTATTCTTATCTTTTTGTGTGAATTCATACTAAAATCTCCTGTCACAATCTCTCCGTTCTCATTAATATTTTTGAAATCTGTAATGTATTGTGGGGAATGTATGTCGCACTGTACAATCAGCCTAGGGTTAGCAATTGTCTTTATTGTATTATTTTCGGAATAGTTATCCTTCGCTCTCCACAAATAATTTTCGATTACAAGTCCAGCTGGCTTTTTAATATGATTTGATGAGCCATAAATCATCCAATTTACAGCCAATCCACCAGCTTCACCATTTGACGAATTATTCATAATAGTTTCTACACAGTCAACAATCCCCCCCTCCACCTTCAGGGACAATGAACTCATCAACATCAATAAAGCCCATCCATTTTACAAGTGTTCGGTATTTCATCACAGCATCGGTATATACCTCTTTTTGAGGATGGTGGAGCTTGCTGTTTGGAGTGGAAACAAAGTGGTACTCGACTAAACCACTTTCTATATACGGGTTTAAAACATCATATGTATTATCATTGCTGTCATGATTATACAGAATAAACTTATCTACCCCTAACATCTTATGATATTCAATCCATTCTGCTAAATATTGTCCTTCATTCTTCATAATGGCTACAATAGCTAGATTATATTTAAAACTTTTTTGATGATTATTTTTCTCAATTTTCGCTAATTTCTTTAATTTTAATTGTTGAAAATAGCACTTAAAATGCATCCTTCTTTCAATATTTGTTGAAATAATAAAAATGCCTAATGAGCGTAATACTTTATTATTTTTATAAATGAAATTAAATTTATTATACCATCTGTCCATTTATATTCGACTCCTTCTTTTGTATTATGATCGAGATAGTTATATAATTAATTTATTCTTGTGTATTCTGATGATTAAACGTTGCAATTAATCCATAGAAAACTTTATTTTTTGTGATAAGAAGTATTATTATATAAACTATCGCAGATACAATTGCAGCAATTATAATACAAATAAAACTTGCAAACGGACTATTAGCTCCAATATCAATTTGATTAATTACAGAGCCAATTATGAGAACAATAATAGATTCGGTTACATAAACAAAAATATCTTTAGAAAATATCGCCCGAAAAGAGACAATCTTGCTTGCGTAATATGCTTGAATGATAAGATTAACGAGTTCTGCTATAAAAGTAGTAATAGCCGCTCCAATAATTCCGAAAAGAGGAAGAAATATAAAATTAAGTCCCAAATTTACGATAGCTGAAATAGTTGTGCTAAATAAACATTTGTCTTCCATCCTATGCTGTATGAGTATTCCTCCACCCATAATGGAAGAAAGAATAGCTATAGGAATAGTTGTAGATAATATTGCTAACGAAAGAGAACTTTTTAAATATTGTGTTCCTCCTAGAATCATTATTAATTGTCTCCTAAATATTAGCATACCTGCACTAAAAGGGAAAAGAACCATACAAATAGCAGAGACAATTTTGCTTAAATAATTATAGTAAGCATTAGTATCAGACTCAACTACAGATGCTAATCGGGGAATAGATACTGAAATGAATGCATTTAACATCAACTTTGCACTATTATAAAGTTTGGAAGAAAAACTGTATAGTCCAATATCGGCATTTGACCTATAAAAACCGAGCATTGTTATATCTGAGCTGACATATATCGAAGATGTAATTGAATTTGCAAATAAAGTAAGCAAAGGCTTTAGATGTGCCTTGTTGACCTTTCTAATAAACTTTACTTTTACATATCTTCTTGTGTGAAAAAAATTAAAAATGTTACCTCCATATAGAGCAAATATTGAAATTAAACAATATACCTTTAGATCTTTCCTAGTTCTAACAAATAAAAAAGTTAGTACTAATGTAACAATCTGAATCACAATGTATCTAACAGTCAAATACATATAGTCTTCATATATAGTATTAATCCAATCCGATCCCATTGTAGTTAGTACTATTCCAAAGCTTAAAATCATCACTTCTATTAAGTGTATTCTGAACCGAGGTACAGCAAGAGTAATAACTATAAGAAGAATGTATGAAACAATGGTAGAATATACATTGATTGAAAAAACTTCTGAACAGAATCTATTAATTTCATTAGATGATCTGATCCGTGCTCCTTCACGAACACTATATGTACTTATACCTAGTCCAGCAAATAAAACAAAATAGCCAATGTAAGACAAAGTAAAGCTATAAATACCATACTGATCATTACCAAGAGTTCTTGTAACATATGAAAGTGTAATTAATGGGAAAACAGCTGAACAGCTTTGTTTAATCACATTTAGAAATGCATTTGCTTTTAAAGAATGTATTGCCGTTTTATTTTTCATATATTCCTGCTCACTTTAAACTGATGTCCAAATTCTCATACAAATAATCGTATTAATAACAATTACGACCATAATCATAATTCTTCTAGTTGCTATAGTAAGTTGATTTGCTTGCGTATAAAACTCATGAAACAATGGAATACTAAAAACGACTAAATAATCAGAAAGTCTAGCTGATCCAGCAATTCCAGAAACAAGAAGTGACAGTGTCACACCTATTCCATAAACATTAAATAGATGATATAGGTTCTTTTCATTGTAAATAAAATATATAAATAACCATCCAATTAACCAAGTAAATATTAGTGTTCGACTAATATTTCCACCAGAAGAAGCCCCCTCCAAATAATGGTCATAACGCAGCCAAGGAAATTTACTCAAAAACCAAGAAACAATTCTTATACCTAACACCTGCACGATTGTGAAATTTCTAAAAAATATCAGAATTCCAAGGACAGCCCATGTAATTTTGATAGCTTTGATATCAATTTTAGGCATAAATTTAAAAATCAAATAAATAAGAATTGTTATTATCGCTATTCTATGTATTGAAATAGCCATTATTACAGAAAGAAAAAAAGAGAAATACCTTTTCTTAATAATAAAAGCTAATGCCAAAAGCATAAAAGCCATTGAAAGCCCAGATCTTATTGCAACAGCCTCATATGAAAATCCGTAATAGGAAACAAACAATACAAACATTAATGGAAAATCTGTAAAATGCTCTATTTTTTCAGTATTTCTAACAATAACTATATTCTTTTTAACAAGTGCAAAATTATCGTCATTTGTTCTTATTGAACTAACTATTGACCTTATAGAATACATCGATATTAAAGATGTGATTAATGAAATGATAAAAAAGAAATAATTAGGATTGTTCCCAAAAATTTTTTTAATTATTACCATTAACCAAACATATCCATACTCATACCCCAACTCATAATAACGATTCCAAAGCGAAAATCCATAATTATGATTAGGATTTATATTTATATATCCATTTACGTATCCGCTGTAATCTGGAACATTTTCATTCCGGAACAAAAGCGCAATTGAAAAAATTATTATAAAAATGATAAGTTCTACCCTCTGCTCATTTTCCTTTAATCTGTAAAAAAGAAAAGCACAAGCTGTATAGAGAATCATTAAAAATATTACTGTTATCATCTGTCTTACAAGTGCTCCATCATATAGTTCTATAGCTATGTTCTAACTCAATAATTTTCTAAAATTTTAAAATCATTTTTGAAAGAGCCTAGTATAAAAATCCTTAATCATAATTTGCATAGGAAGTATTTCGTATTCTATATATTGTTGTCTCATCGCAAATAGATAAAAAATGCTTTTTTCCCCTGAAATATATAGCCATCTATCTTTTAAGTATTTATTATATTTGTTGAGGATGCTATTAATTGATTCGTTTAATAAAAGCCTATGTTTTAATTCATATATTTCATTTATACGATAGTAGATTTTATTTTTATATTGCGGTCCATGTAATTTCCATCTTGTAAACGCATTTTTAGTACCAGCCACAACATTATTTTCATGCTGCCTATATAAAACCAGTTCCTTATTGTATGCCACAGTATTCGTGGATAACGCCGCAATAAGAGCAATCCAATTATCATGCAACACATTCTTCGGAAATGGAAGGGCATAATTTAGTAACTCTCTATGGATGCACATGCACATTCCTGTTTCTACATTATGCTTTAATAATTCATTTATAAACGCTACATCCCCAGCATTAATGCTTGTCACTTCATCTCTGCTATGATTATAATTTACGCTGTCCCAAAGTGTTTGGTTAAGACTATTAAGATTTTTATCTACTAACAAAGCATTTGAAAATAAACAACCCGCCTTTCTATCCTTCATAACTCTAATAACATCAAAAACCTTATTATTAATCCAAACATCATCTTGATCGGATATGAAAATATATTCAGAATTAGCATGTCTTATTGCTTTTTCAAAATTTTCTGTTACTGATAATCTATTTTTTGTAGTAAATATTTGATATTTAATACTGCTACCTTTAAGCGTTTTTTTGCATTTTTCAACTGTATTATCAATGGATCCGCCATCGCTAATAATAATTTCATCAACTCCCATAGTTTGATTAATGATACTCTTTAATTGGTCCTCAATAAATGCTGAACCATTATATGTTGCAATGCAGACCCCTATGCTTTCTTTTGACAAAAACATTTCCTCTTTTACATATAATTACTAATTATAAACAATAATAAGCTGTACTCAGATTCATTTTTTGCAATACTTTTCATAATAATAAACATTACTTTTAGCCAATTCACCACTTGTGTCAATCATTGATAATTTCATACTACCATCTTCTTTATGATTGCATATGGCGAAATTGCCGTAATAGATCGGTATTCCTAATCTTCGGGCTCTTTTGGCCAGAACACTTTCTTCAGCAAAGAGAAACATGTTCTCGTCAAAAACGCCTTTATAATTTACATCAGTTCCATTCCATAATTTCGCAAGAGATAATCTAGCAAATACAATAAAGCTACCATGAGCCTGCGAGACTTTAACAAGCTTTAGACTATCAGTTCTATCTTTTCTAATATCTCTGTGTAGCAGAAGAAAACATTCACGGTCGATTTTATTGATTCCTATTGAACAAATCATCATCCATTTTTTATTTTGCTTAAATGCTTCATATCCTAACTTTTCTCTTAATCTACACTCATGAACCACCATGGGATTCTGGGCACGCCCGTCTCTTGCAATAATAACGCCAGCGAAGATTCCTTCAGATGGAAGATTATCAGTTTTGTATTTCTTTACAATGATATCAGCATTTGAAACCGTTAGATAACAGAAATCATAATGTTCTAACGCATATTCGATTCCCCGATTATTTCCATAGCTGTACCCCTTATTTTCGACATTTAGAAAATCACAATTATATTGATTTGCGATGGCCTCGATTTTCATTTTGGTTTTCCTATTATAGAAACTGTTCACAACTATAACTTTATAATCAGAAGCAACTTTTGAAAGTGATTTGAGAAAATCCTCAAGATCTGCTGAATTCATATAGGTCAAAACTACAAATATGTTCTGTATTTTTATCATTGGCATAATTGTTCCTATTCCATTTGTGAATCTACTTGACTTATTTTTGTTTTCGCTACTTTGAGCACGACACTGATATTAATCTCCAGCTTTGGTATATTTTCACTAGGTCTTACAACAATGATACCTTTTTTTCTGACTAATAACTCAATATATTCAATATCAGAAAACCATCCTCTTGCCATAATCTTCAACTTTTTGACTTTCAATTCGCCAAATTCATCTAAACCTTCATAGTATTTCTTGATGATTTTCTGGATCTTATTTAAGTCAGGCTTATGTTCCATAATACTTAGATCATGAAGGTTGATAAATACGATATTTCACCTCAAGATGGTCAATAAAGACTACCCATAATTCATAGGACTCCTAATGAATCGACATCGCGGGAATACCCTGGAACCTCAAAATTCATGTGAATGTGGGAGACTTTGCTTTAAAATTCAAAAACCCATCTGGTGGGACTTCATATATGGTAGGTAAGGGGAAAGATGTATCAACAAAATCGCCATCTTGAAAAAATCGATCAACGATGTGTTTAATACGACAAGTGCCCGGCGTCGATAATCTACAATAAATGCCATAGACTTGATATCACTTTTCTAGCAAGAACTCTGCAAGATAGAATCATCCTGTCCTGTTAGTTAATACTTTCTTAATAAATATTTTAACTCGTATTTTTTATATCAATTTGATTATTCTTTTCACTTCATAAAACAATCCATTCCTTAGGTAATATGTCTTTTCTTTTTCCGAAGTTTGGTGAAATAACAATTTGATTATCATTTTTGTTTAGCCAAGCTGCCCACCAACTAAAAGTGCTGTTCGCGATAATATTATGTTTACTATTCATCATACAAATAAAATCATCTTCCGCAGATTTATTATTGCTAAAAATAATCCTATTCGAATCTATCTGTATGTCTTTAAACAAATTTTTTAAGCACCAATTAATATCATCACTAAAAATATAATATCTGGGATTCTTGACATTCTGCTCTATATAGTTTATTGCATTACAATAATAAAATCCTTCTTGAATATCTGAGTTATCACTTAATAAGTCTGTTCTTCTCACGTGAACTGCTACACTATTTGATTCAATTTCATCGTGAACCATTTCCTTAGCTTTTTCACTTATTCCCTTGACAGAAATTTGTCTTCTTATCTGATCTTTGTAGCTTCTAATCCATGAAAGGTTTTGCCAATATCCATCTAAATAGATGTTGGTAAACTTTTTAGGAAGAGTTACATTTTCTCTCGAACGATTTTGCAAAACATAGTTCCACTGTCCGATTTTAAAATTATTTATTTTTAATACTCGAAGCATCTTATTAATATAATTGTTTGAAAGCATTTGGGCCATTAATGGAAGTGAATCTATTGAAACAATGTTAGGCGTATTTTGCAAAAAATTTTCCAATTGGTATTTTTGTCTATTAATTCCAGGATGAGCAGAACCGTATCGGTAGAAATTGATATCATACATTACTGACTGATGGTATTTTTCTCCCAATGCTAAACCAGAGCTATATTGAAAAAGCTGATTTCCTAATCCTCCTTTAAGTCTTACTACTATCATCTAAAATCCTTTCCTACCCATGAGACAATAAACCGATCAAGGAATTGAAACTATAATTTCATAACAGCATCGGATTGATGAACAAGTGTGTCGTTATCGAGATATTATAATTTAAAAACAGCTACATTCTTCACCTCAGTGTTCATAATTATCATTTTCTCAATTCACTTAAAACTTCTTGAAATTTCTTCCATTCTTAACACTCCAGATATCTGATGCAGGATTCCTCCGTATCTTGCGATTTCCTTTCTCATTGGATAAAGCACTTCTACAACAGGTTTGACAAACCATCTATATTTTATTATTAATTTGCAATAAGCTTTTCTAAACTCAAACATCCTACGTAAATATGAATTGAACTGTGTTGGATGATTGATAGTTCTTGTGCCATTAGTTATATAAAAATTCTTGCTAAGTTTATTGTTATATTGCTCAATCAATGCATATACTATACCTGCATTAATTGATTTCTTCTCTTGTTCTGGCAGGACATTTAAAGAAGTAAACTCTATGTAATCTTTATGTTCTGTTATTAATGCCCATCCAACGAGATGATCTGTATTTTTTTCAAAAGCACCTAGGTAATATCTATTTGAATTTGGTATAGGTACACTTCCTACATTATCTAAATTATAATCATTTACACGAAGATAGTTTAATATTTTTAGAATATCTGTCTTGTATATCTCGAATTCATTTGTCGTTATTTTTTTTATATTGAAATTCTTTAGGCCTTGTTTGATGTAATACCTATGCTTTGCCTTGATTGAATTAATGTCAAATGTATGATCTAATATTGTATACCACCACTCTGTCTCATATCCGCAATCAAAATTCTCTGTCCACCGTGCAAATAGCGGTATACCCCCCCCCGGTTTCCAGAAACTGCTACTACTCATAATGTTTAAGTTCGGTTCTTCATGCGGTGCGCAAGTAGGTACCATTGCATGATTATAATATGTCCAACCAGGTACTGACATTTTAAACTCCTATTTTTCTTTGCTGATATTTACATATCTAATTTTCTTATACAGTCCGCAGACTATATTCTTCCCTGTATTCCATAAAGATTGAACAGCACTTTCTCTTTCTGCCTCATGCCATAGTTTGTAATGCCATCCAATCATTGTCTTAATACTATGTGTGCTTACACTACCGATACGACCTCTACGGTACTTTGCCAAGATTTCATCTAGGAAGTAGCAATTATATTTTTTACTCACCTCAAGCCACATAGCATAATCATTGTTTTTCTTAATATCCGGAATCTGAATCAGTCCAACCACACTGGCATCATACATAACTGTCAGGCATCCCGGCCAACAATAATTAACCATGCCTCGATGTGTTATCTTATTTGGGCCAAAGATTTTTGTACCTGTTTCAATCCCGTTCTCATCTATTTCCTGATATCCGGTATATGTGAACTTATAGTTATTCTTTTCCATAAAGGATATCTGAGACTTAAGTTTCTCTGGTTTCCATAAGTCGTCTGAATCAAGGAAAGCAATCCACTGCCCTTTCGCCTCTCTGAGTGCTTTATTGCGGCTGACCGCTGCACCAGAATTTTTCTCATTATGGAGATATCGAATTCGTGGATCTGAAAAAGACTCAACAATCTCATCCGTATTATCTGTGGAACAATCGTCTACAATAATGAGTTCTAGATTCTGATAAGTTTGCCTAAGAACCGATTCTATAGATTTAGCAATATATGTTGCCGTGTTGTAAGATGGCATAATCACGGACGCCAAGCCAGGAACACAATTTTTAACTTTCCCTTTCAAAATTTCTTTGGCCTCGTTTTGCTTCTGATCATAAGTTTCTTGATCAATTTTATCTTTCTTAAGAAGTTCGTCACCGAAATCGAGAGCAGTTACCTGACCTTCTTCAGTTATCCCCTCCTTAGCGAATACCTTTCCAATTGTCTCTCCTAATATCTTGGCATCACCAATGAAAGTAATGTGTTTAATATACTCAAGATCAGTGCTTAACTTTTCTTCCCAAGAAATCGCATTACGACCACGAACCTGTGCCAATCCGCTTAGTCCCGGGCGAATACTATGCCTCTGCCGTTGTTCGTTAGTCATAAAAACCATATCGCGTACTAATTGCGGACGAGGACCAATTACAGACATATCCCCTTTTATAATATTGAAGAGCTCAGGTAATTCATCTAGGGACGTAGATCTTAACCATGCACCAAATTTTGTAAGACGGACTTCATCTGGAAGAAGATTTCCATCCGCATCCCGTTCATTCGTCATTGTACGGAATTTATAGAGCTTGAAGAGCATCTCTTTTCCTGTAGCTGGATCAATTCTACCAGGACGCTCCTGAGTAAAAAGCACTGGCGAACCTAAATTTTTTTTAACTAATAAAGCAGTTATACCTAACACCGGAGATAACGCCACAGTCGCTCCTGTTGAAAGAACCGCATCTAGAGGACGTTTGGCGTATTGTTCATACTTCGATGAAGATTTTCGAATTTTCACACCATTCCTATCCGCAACCGCTTTTGCTCTCTTCTGTTCTCTCTGATCAGCAATTGCTACAACTGTAGCCACAGAGACAATACTAGCTCCAATGAGCCCGACTGCAAAATTTAAACTCTTCTTTGACATGAAATATTGTTTCTCCTCTGCGGTTATCTCAATCCTGACTCAACAGTACATTCGCTATCTTATGTTATCATGATTGTCTTTGAGCGATTAAACACTCTTCACTTAATACATTTGTAGCATTTTTTTACTTCTTTAGTCCACTTAAATTATTCGTGACCAACATGAAAAATTATTCACTCAAACGCCCTATGAATGACTTCGATGATCTTGTCTTGCTGTTCCGCAGTCATCTTGTTATCTGAAGGTAAACACAAACCACGTCTGAAGATATCCATTCCAACATCCAACGCTTCACCTTCATCTATATAAGCATTACTCTGTCCACGACCACTACCTTCCCTGTTTACAAAGTCATGGCTCAAATAAATCGGCTGAGCATGCATTGGTTTCCAAATAGGGCGCCCTTCAGCATTGATTGCAGCAATCATATCAAGAATTTCCTGAGGACTACTTTTGCCAGATACTGACTGGTAGAGGTAATCTTTATCACCTCGGACTGCGGGAGCCATAGCATTTTTATCAATGAGAAGACAACTAAGCCAGAAATTAGGTCTGCTTTTCTGTTCGTCATACGGATTCATACTTACTGGAAGGTCTTTTAATCCTTCTTTGTATCTTTCGTAGATAGACTGTTTCTGCTCAATGTGTTCCTCTAAATATGGGATCTGCCCTCTAACAACCCCAGCGATCACATTGCTCATGCGGTAGTTATAACCGATCTCTTCATGCTGATACCAAGGAGCAGCTTCACGGCTTTGTGTCGACCATTTTCTTACCTTATCAGCATCTTCTTTAGAATCGGTAAGAAACATTCCGCCTGAACTGCCGGTAATAATCTTATTACCATTAAAACTAATAGCGTTGAAGTCCCCAAAAGTTCCAGTTTCGCGCCATTCAGGCGTTATAACACTTTGACGACCAGTCACTTCGTCATACTCCTGCGAATATGCGGACAGATAACTGGCTCCTAAAGACTCAGCTGCATCCTCAATCAACAATGCTCTGTGTTCATCACAGATCTTACGAATCTCATCAATCTTGCCCGGCGTGCCATACAAGTGTGCAATGGCGACTAACCTCACCTCCGGATAGAGCTCGAAAGCCTTAGAAAGACTAACCGGGTCCATGTTCCACGTTTCTCTTTCCGTGTCTATGAATACAGCATCCCCACCTTCATATGCAATCGGGTTCACTGTTGCATCGAAAGTCATATCTGAGCAAAAAACTTTGTGACCAGCCAATGAGCCACAGTTCGCAGCATGAATACCGTAAAGTTTCTCCCCGGCAAGGCGAGTCGCCAGATGTAACGCAGCTGTTCCAGCAGAAAGTGCCACAGCATACTTACATCCAACTTTTGACGCTATCTGCTTCTCTACTTCGTTTATACTCGCACCAACTGTGCTCATCCAGTTAGTCTCGTAGGCTTCAGTCATATACTTAAGCTCATCTCCATGCATGGTAGGAGATGAGAGCCATACCTTATTTTCAAATGGTTTAATGTCAGAAATGTCTTTCATGATATTCTTCTTTCTTATCTTTTGCTCCTGATATTTCTTCAATAGCTTTAAAGTTGGATATTCAGCAAAGGAAAAGGTCCTAATCCGGAGAGAATTGCCCCTCAACCTCACATTGTTGTGTGAATTGGAAAAGAAACCCAGTAATATTAAGGTCTTTGACCGTTTCTATTGTGTTAAATATCCATGCAAGTTTCAAAATCCCGGGTGCATCTTATCCCTCTTGGACAATACTACTTATTGACCAGCGAACAATATTATTACACAACAAGTCCTTCATTAGGATATCACTAACACCCACTCAAGTAAAGGGTAACC
>AUXO011283663.1_pt1 | contig 12085 bp, 20 predicted proteins | sample 768731 | NCBI WGS metagenome assembly AUXO01 (sample SAMN02715735, study PRJNA202380) | gut metagenome | biome: sheep rumen | host: Ovis aries | place: New Zealand: Palmerston North | reverse complement strand
GCAGGTAACTCAGGCGCTGTTGTAAGACTTGTACAACCAGCGAACATACTATGATAGCAACTACCTACCAATGTGGTAGCTGGTAACTCAGGTGCCGTTGTAAGACTTGTACAACCTTCGAACATACTTTGATAACATTGTAGTACCAATGTTGTTACAGGTAACTCAGGCGCTGTTGTAAGGCTTGTGCAATCATTGAACATACCATAATAACAACTAGTAGCCAATGTTGTGGCAGGTAACTCAGGTGCTGTTGTAAGACTTGTACAACCATAGAACATATATCTATAACAATCATCTACCAATGTAGTAGCAGGTAATGAGAGACTCTTTGCGTTTATTAGTTTTGTATTTTCATAAAATAAACCCCTAAAAACGGTGGGATACCCACCAAGCGTTGTTTGTTCTTTAAAGTTATCCCCATATAACAACGACATTATATTACCTTGTACGTCAAAATCACCAGTTGCACTGAATGTTCCAATTCCTGATTTTGGCGAAGGTTCCATTCTTCCTCTCCATATTACCTTATCGCCTTGTCTTACAATCGCAGTGTTTCCTGTTTGCCATATTTCTCCATTATCCATTGAAAAACTGATTATATTGTCGTTTTGTGGCGCAAATGTGAAAGTTACGTCTTCCCTTGCTATGAATGTCAAGTAGTCCCTAGAATAGTCATAAGGGTTATAATGCACCAAATAGTCGTCATTTGTCAATGATACGTTTGGAAGTATCGCATTATCATCTGCAATATATGTCTCATATTGAGATGCCTTTTCGAATTTTTTTAAGAAATACATAATTTGAAATATTGCTTTATAGAATAGTTATTTTTTATATATAAATATCAAGCACCAACAAAAAAAGACAAAACTTATTCGTCTTGTCTTTTTTTCCTTATTATGATTTTCACCAGGTCAAACGTTATATCTATTTCATCATCCGATGGGATGAATTTCTCACTTTCATCTTTCCTGTTCCTATAGAACAGGTCTTCATCAACCTTAATGAACTCATTGTCATCAAGATATACGATTAATTCGGACATTGTTTCTATTCCGTTCTTTCCAAGCATTTCTGACAATTTGTCCCCAAGCTCTACAATATTCGCAAACCCAAGATTAAACTCCATCTCTTATAACATTCTTAATAGATTATCAAAACCATTCCTAACCTTATGGAAGAAACCGTTTTTATCCTTCTTTTTTGGCTCAATGGTTTTCATTATGTCCTCACCCATTGAACCCCTGAGCTTCCTCGCAAGCTCATTTTGATGCCCCTTCAAAGCAATCTCAGACATCTTTCTCTCGCTTTCAAGAGTTGAAAGCTCCTTGTTAATCATGCTATCGTTCATGTTCTTTCAAAGTGTTCTTGTAATGTGTGTATCAACCAATTAGAACCACTTACAAATGCCCCATCAAAAAAGACAATTGCATACCAATATTCTGTTGGTAAACCAGACATCATCATTGGTGTAAGTTTAATACTTGGAATAACTAATAAATTCAATGCAGACATAAAGAATCCTAACCACCATCCAGAACATATGAAACACGACAACATTTCTTCTATTTGGGGATGAATTTTTTCTGCTATTTCATGCATTTTATCAAAACAATGAAAAGGTCCATGTGCAAATATTATTGTGTTTGCAAGTCCATAACAAATAATTAAATAAATAAATAATATCATCCACTGCATATCTCTACCAACTTTTAATTCTATTATTAAACTTTGTCATTCCTCCGTATTTTCTTCTACAACCTCATTATTTTCAGCAGTCTCCGTCTTGTTTTTCTTCCTGGTATATTTCCTCTTTGGTTTCTTTTCAGTAAATGAGAACTGAATCGTCTGTAGCTCATCATATGTGTGCTTTGAGAATAGTTCCTTTAACTCCTCAACCTTGTCCTTGAGCAGCTTAAGCTTTAGTACTATATCCTGATTAGCCTTTATCGTCTCTTCTATAAGGTCGAACATTTCCTCATATGAAGATTCGTTTGAATCCGCATAGTAATAAGTCATGTTAGGGTCATTCTCACTTGGTGTTACTTTTATCTTTCCGTCAGCACTTGGGTAACACTTCCAGTTTGCTGGCATCACAACCTTTACCATGAGAGCATCGTTATACATTTCAATTCCACGGAAATAAGGCTTCATGTCATTCATTCTTTCCTGTAACGTCTTCATTTAAAATCCACATATTAACATCGTTATTATATAAGATAATGACATGAAGAACAACACAAGACCAGTGTTTGATGAAATTATCTTCCCCTTTTTAAGCCTGAAAACACTTACGGTGTGCACTATTCCAGACAGTATGTTCAACAATGCCATGATAAACAAAAACACTTTTAATTCCAATACCAATTCAACTATCATTGTCCGTCAAAATATTTCCCTATAATTATTCCTTTAGCTACATAAATATTAAAAAAAATATCCGATAATGCAAGATTTATCAGATATTTTTTTTGTCAATTCATCCCATCAACTCAGCATCCTGTTCTCATTCGTATCATATTTAAAATGCAAATCACACAGTCTACCGACAAGATTGTCATCTTTATCATACACATATGACTCTAAAATGTTCCTAATCTCAGATAATGATATGTTATCATTAATCACCTCATATGTGGGTATATCCTCAATTTCAGAAAATCCTTCGTTTAGAATCCTGTTAATTGATTCTTTTACAACTCTTTTTATAATTCTGTTATCCATCTTTCAAAAAACTGTTTTATTTTTTATTTTTCACCCTATTTGGTTATGTCAAATGTGGCTGACAAACCAACCATAACACCATAGCTCTTGTTAAATGGGTCATATCCAGCTGTTATCGACGGACCAACCGCAATTCGCTTCCAGACGCTCCTATTCTCCTTCTTGTCGAATACAGTTACATCTGAAATGACACCACCATTGTCTGGCTTGATTGTCAGATGGTTTGTTTCACCCTCTTCCTTGTTGACAATGGTGAACTTGTTGTTCACCTTTGCCCTTATGGAATACCAGTTGGGTTCAGTGAATGAATTGATGTCGAGTTTATACTGGAACGTATCGTTAGGCTCGCTCACATACTCATATGTCCTTGCAATGTTTGGATAAGATACTGGGGTCGTACTATGCACGATGCTGTCCTTTACCTTTGGCTTTGTCTTGACAATTCCAGTGTTGTATTCCTTTTCATGCTTGAACTGCACAAGGAAGCCTATCTGGTTCTTGTATTTCTTCAACGAGTCGTAAAGCATCTTGTTCTCTTTCTTGAGTTCTGAAAAACTCTTGTCATAATAGACCTTGTTGTACTGATTCAAACTGTCGATGTATTCAATTTTCTCGACAAGCTTCTTGCTCTCATTGACTTTCTCGCACGTCTTAAAAAGAAAAAACGATGACAAGACAAAGAGCATCAGGGCAATGTATTTGCAATATTTGTTCATATTATGTTCCCTTCTTTTTTTTTTTAATTTACTAACTTCATTTGTACTTCAAGGTCTAATAATGGTGTTATCGTCCTATCGTAGTCTTTCAGTTTCTCTATTATGAATTCCCTTCGTGGAACCTCATCCATGTCATGATATGAAATGCACAGGAAACCTATTGGTAAACCAGAACTGTTCATGTATATCATTCCAAGGTATTTTCCTCCTATGTCCCTTATGTGCTTTGCAAACTCTGAGTCAATCTCTGCTATCTCGTCAACTCCTCCCACGAACAGTTTCTCCTTTTGCAAATAATGAGGGTACTTGTACAAAGTAAGCGGTATGTCCTGAAACTGCATTGCCACCCTCTCTGCCTTCTTCTCGTCATTTATTTCCTCATAGCTCATGTCAGCAAACCTGAACGGTAAACCAGTGACATTCTTCTTTCCATTGTGTAATTCGAACAGAAACGCCCTGTCAGCGTTCGTCGAATAAACCATCTTCTGTAATTCCTTCTGTATCTTAGGTGTTATGGAAAAATCTCTCAGATTTTCCTCTTTTTGTGTATCCATTATCTTCTTGGTCGTAAACCTCACAATCTCATCATTCTTAGATGAGGTATAAAGAAACATTGCTGCAATCAACGTAGCTAGAAAGAGAAACATAACAAAATAGACTTTAATGATTTTTGACCAACACGCATCTGCAATATATTTCATAAAAGAATTTAAATAATTTAAAACACCTGGTATATTGTTATTTTCTCTCATTTTTTCTTAGAAATATTTGTGATTCTTATTTAATTAGCTTTCTAGCCTTGTTTACCATGTCTGTCAGTTCGTTTCCTTCCTTCAGCCTGAACGATGATGTCGTCACGTTGGTTTCTGGACTTTTATAGCCCCATAGCTGCCTGATTCTTTCCTTCTGCTCATTCACCAGCGTCATGTTGAGCTTCTTGGTAACTTCTGGCTTGTTTGACTTCCACTCAACAAGATATTCGTTGTCGGCAGTGTCCCTCATTAGAAACTTATTGCCCTCAACCTTAAGCTCGTCTGGTATCTTTGAAATCATGTGGCCTTCAGATAGGAACTTCGTATGGAACGTAAGCCTCTTTATCCTCTTGTTCTCATACATCGTCTTGTCAAGGTCTTCAATGTCAGACTTTTTGAGTTGTCTTCCAGTTAGACCAATCTCAGAAGCTGTGTCCTTGCCTTGTTTTGCAGCTTTTGCATGGTCTTTTGCCGCATCGTAGATTTTTCCGTCATTGTCGTATATCGCATTCCCGAACTCATCTTTCTTATGCCTGTCTTCGGCATCCTTGGATGGATAACCCTTCATCTGAGACTTAGCCTTGTCAATAAACGGCTTGTTGATATTATCATAAGTCAGGTCATGCATGCCCTTGTTATCAGTAGCACCAATCCCGCCGCCTATCTTCTTGCTTTTATTGGTAAGACCTCCATCATATTTGTCTGTCTCCTTCTTGATGTCAGAGTAAGCCTTATCATTGATTTTTTTTGACTCATCATGCCCAAAATATATTGGTTTGAACTCATTCTGGCTTTCCTTGATGACTCTCTTAAGCTCACCAACACTAATTCTTGTTACCATAATTCTTTTGTTTATTTTTAATTTTATCTTATTGCAAATATAACCCTCTCAGCAGCTGTTCAAACATCATTCTTGTCGTTTCCTTGCCACTGATATTTCCATTGTGAAGCTTTTCGTCTATTTCACGAACCTTTTCAATGGTCTCCCTGTTTGCTTCGTAATCCAGCATATGCTATTTCTTTTTTCCTTTCTTTCCACCAACATGGTCATGCATTCCACATACATTACCCTTTGGTCTGCTGTTAGCCTCATCCCAGAACTTGGTGTAAGTCTTTCTCCTGCGGACACCACCCATTGGAACTTCATATTGTCCAGCACCTGGGTTTGTTCCTCCGCCCTGCATGACTCCAGCAGCATTAGAGGCTCCACCACCACCAGCGAAAGCGCCTCCACCTTCGCCATCTTCTAAAATTACTTCATTGATTGTTTCCCTTATAATCTTACGAAGGTAACTCTCAGTTAATTTTGTTCTTCTTTTCATTAGTACATATTATTTAATAATAAATATTGCAATGAACTCAAAATTAAATATTAACAACTTTTAACTTCAAAAATTTTGTTTATTCACAATTTTCTCGTACATTTGCACCAGAATTTAAAAACCATTAAAAGAAAGAAAAATGAAAACAGTAAACGAAAAAATTGAAGCCTATAACAAGAAGGCTAAGAAGTGGGGTTACAAACCAATTACCGTGCTTAACGGAAAAGTGGTGGGAGAATTTGATGAGAAGTACGTTTACGGCTCATTCTTCAAGAAACTCAAAATGGCATACCAGAATGGCTATCTTAAAGAAGACTTTGAGAAAATAAAAAAAGAACTTAGCTAAACTAAGTTCTTTTTTTTATGCCTTTTTAATAAAATAGTTTATTAAGGGTTGCCTGTGGTACTTGAAGCGCCATAACGTCGTTGTGTTCCATTACCGCCACCAGGTTGTTGTTGCGGTTGACCACCGCCACCAGGTTGCTGTTGTTGTCTCCATTCATTCGGTGTTGCGACACTCCAGTCTATATTCTGTTTACCGCTTGTTTTTTGAGCCATAGCCTGGAAGTTATCGTTTGCAGTTTTCATTTGGTCCGTTATATTAGCTAAAGCAGCTTCTATCTCATTATTACCAGCACGATTTGCGGCAGCTATCATTTTCTGTATACCCTTGTAAGCTATATTGTAACCTTTCTGAAAATCTCCAGCAACCTTACCTGTTTGATATTGTTGGGCAAAGTTAAAATTACGGTTTTTATAACCATTATACATGTTTTGAATACCGCCCCACACACCTTCATTAATCATATATCGTTTAACTGACTCTTCAACAATGAAGTGAAGGTCTTCCTCTGTTAATACTATGCTATTTCTTCTGCTCATATTCTATATGTTTTTTATTATTGATTATTTTCAGTTGTTCCACTTTCTTCGCCACCTTCATCATCCACTGGCTTGATATATTTCTTATTCTTGTATTCCTTTGCCTTGGAAATTGCAAAGATACCCATTGGGTCTGTCTTAAAAGCTTTATACATGGTATTGTCATTTGAAAAACCATAGTAATCAAGTGTTCTTAATTTTGCCATCTTTTTGTTATATTTTTTATATTTAATTATTTTCAAATAGTTTCTGATATAATCTCCTTATCTTCTTCTTGAAGTCTTTCTTTGGCACTTTGTAGGACAAATAATACATGGATTCCATCTTTCCAGTTTCCTCATTATAAGGCTCGTCAATCTTCTCAGTCCTAACTATGATTCCCTCATTACGCAACATATGTCTTAACTTGTCATTTCCAAGACCATGAGAAACAAGCATGTCGCTTGGTCTTGCATGAACTGGGTCTGTCAATAAATCTGCAATAAATTTCTTTAACTCAATGAAAAACCTCAAAAATGTAACCTCTTCATCAGATTCGTTCAGGAGCGCTATCTTTGATTCGCTGATGTAAACACACCTCATCTGGTAATACCTCCCTTCCACATATTCTTATGATACCAAAGCGTCTTGTACAAATCCTCAATCACATCAGCGACAATCTCCTTGACCTCCTTCTTGAAATCCCTGGACTTATACATTGAATCAATTTTTCTTGAAACAATTGACTCAACGTCGCTCTTGTTTATTTCCTCTGTGATTATCCGATTAATCCTTTTCTCTGAAATCATAATACATTTATTTATAAATAAATATCATATTAATCAAAAAAAGGACGCTTTTTAATGCGTCCTTTCTTGTTATTGATTATCTTTTTTTGCCGCTTGATTTAATTTTTCCATTAATCCAGCATCCTGCGTTATCGAATCCCTCCAGTTTTCGAAGGCATTCCTGAGTTTTCCAAGCGTTCTGGTATTGGCTTCTGTCAACTGTAATGCTTCAGTCCAGACATATAATCCATCAATACCTGATGGGTCGCTATATCTAAACTGGAATCTTAGATTCAATGGTGGAATCTTTCCGTCAAGGGTCATGTCATCACGGTCTGGATAATACCTCAATGCATCTGATTCAAGCTTGATATTGTCGTTGATTGTCTTCTTGATTGTTTCCTCCTGACTGTTCCTGATGTCTCCGAACTGTGGCGTGTCCTTCTTTATGACGAAAAACTTTTCATCCTTTTCTCCATCGCCTTCGTCTTCCTCAGTTAAAACTTTTTTTTTATTGACAGCCTCTTCCATCAATGTCCTTGAAATTGTGACGAAGTTATCTCGTTCAATATCCTCGGTAACGAACTGTCCTTCTATCTCACGTATTTTCTTGTCCTTGCTCTCCCTGAGTTTGGCAAGCATCTTCTTTGTCATTTTCATGTCTTCCATAATCAATAGTCAATTTCTTGCCCATTCCAGAAATACCCGAATATCCTTTTTATGGTATTCCTCTTTGGTTTATTTATTCTTTGCTTAACGTATTTTGCATTCTCATATTCTTCTGGCTGCATTTCCGTTACAATGGTTTCTGGAACCTTTGAGGTGATATTTATTTCATTTTCCTCATTTGACCCCTTCTTTTCTTCCACAATCGATTCTAACTTGACCTCTTCTACAACAGGTTCTGGTTTAACTTCCTCAATTACTGGTTCCTGTTCCACAACATCTTGTTGGGTATCCTGTTCTTCAACCTCTTGTGGTGTTTCCTGAACTTCCAGTTTTGCTTCCTCGACAACAGGTTCATTTTCAATAACCTTTTCGACAATATCCTTCTTTCTGGTTGTCGTTCTCTTTGCCGTCTTTATTTCCGATTTATTCGATTTTCTAGCCATAACAAATTATTTTTACTAATTATAAATATTATTTTATTAAAAATTATACGTTAAAAAAAGTCAACATTTTCCAAAAGAAGCACCTGGCTTCTCATCTTCCTCAAAGACTGGCCCTTAATCTGCCTTACTCTTTCACTGCTAATATTCAGTTTATCGCCAATCTCAAGCAATGTTAACTCTTCATTATCATCTATCCCATAATATTTTTCTATTACAAATCTTTCCCTTTGATTAAGGCCAGACAAAAGCTTTTTGATTACGTCCTTTCGAATTTTCTTGGACTCATTCTCGGCTTCTTCTTCCGTGCTTGAGAACATGGTGTCGTATGATGTCACGCTTTCATCTTCATCATCAATAAGCTTTCTTTCAAGTTTGACATTATTGGCATTTTCTTCTTCAATCTTAACAAACATGGTTGACTTGTTCTTGTTTATCGCATCAAGCATTTCGTGCTTAATCCACCATATTGCATAGGAAATGAACTTGACATCCTTTGTCGGGTCAAACTTGTCAATTGCCTTTATAAGCCCCATATTACCATCTGAAATCAATTCCCCTATTGGAACTCCCCTTCCAGTATATTTCTTTGCAATATCAAATACAAACCTTAGATTGGCTTCCAGTATCCTGTTTTTGGCTTCTTCGTCGCCTTTCTTTGATAACTTTAAAAGCTTCTTTTCCTTTGACCTCGGAAGAGGCTTGTATCTCTTCAAATCATCGTAATATGTTTGAACGGTGTGTGTAAAATCATTCGCATATTGGTTCATTTTTAAAGTGTTAAACAAATATTATTTTCCATTAAGTCCTGCAAACTTTGCTGATATTGTTCTCTTTCTTAACAACAATTATATCATCAAACCAGTCCTTTATCTCAGAGTTATGCGTTATGAAAATCAAGGAATTATATCCCTTGGCTATCTTTTCAAGCAAGAATTTTATATTCTGGTAATTCTCAGAAGCAACACGACCCATTATCTCATCAAATATGAGTGTGTCACAACGAGGAATCGTTGACATGTCAGCGAGAACAGCCCTTAAAGCCAGTGCAGACGCTGTAAGCTCAAATCCGCTTGCACCATGAAGGTTTGAATATTTCCCGTCCTTAATCAGAAAGAACTTCACATCGTTCTTATCATCAATGGTTATCTCAACATCAAAGTCACATACATCATTCAGTAACTGTGAAATCCTTGCATTTATAATCGGCAACGTCTTCCTGAGAACCATCTTTGATATTCCGTTCTTTCCAACCATTTCAAGATATATCTTCCAGTTCTTGACAAGCTTTTCCTCAAATGCAAGTTTCTTTAACATTTCCTTCCTGTCAGATATATTCTCCTTGTGGGATTTTATCGTAGCCTCATTATTGGAAATACACGATATGTTGGTCTCCCTTGTGGACCTCTTGTTCCTTATAATTACATCATTGTTCCTTATCTGTATGTCAATTGTGTTATTCTTGTCAATTGCCTCACTGTTCGCTTCATATTCCTTCTTGGTCATTAACATGTCCTTGTATTCATTCCTAAGACGTTCTATATTAAGCTCCAATGCGGACTTCTTTACCGTCATCTGTGACTTCCTGGTATAAAGCTCTCTGTTGTTCTTCAATGCATTCAGCTTCGCCTCTATCTCCTTCTGTTCAGCCCTCTTTGACTTTCCAGATTCAATTATTCCTTCAAGTTCATCTGATAATGCCTTAAGCTTGTTCTTGTCAAAATTCTGCAATTCCCTTCCACATACTGGACAGAATTGATTTGACTTCAAATGCTTTATATTGCTATTGGCCGTATTGAATTTCTCTGTTATAACGGCAATCTCATTGCTCTTCTTTGACAACTCGTCAACAAGCTTGTCGTATTGCTCAACTGAAAAATCAACGTCGCCAATCTCCTTTATTTCCTTGTTTATTTCTTCAATTTCATCTGATTTTTTCTTTCCAGCATCAATGCAGTCTGAAATCTTCTTATTAAGTGTCGTGATGTCTATCTTGAGTATATTCTCGTCAATGCTTTTCTTTGACAGTAACAACGCCTCCTTGCTGGCCTCAAGATTCTTGATGTCCTTTTCCAAATCTTTATTTTCCTTTTTATATTTGGCTATTTCATCCTTCAATGTCTTGATATTGACCTCAAAAGCCTGTATCTCCTGCGTGATGGCCTCTGAGTTATATTTATTCGAAAGAAGGAAAGGCTTTATTTCTGAATTGAACTTTTCCCTTGCAATGACATCTTTTTCCTCAATCGGCAATAATCCAATCCATCTTGATAGAAGCCTTCCTCTTTCCGTATCCTTCTTCTCAACAAGGTCGTCAAGACTCTTTCCGCTTACGGACATTATAAGGTCAAAATCGCTTTCACGACCAATAGCCTCTTTAATAACCTTGTTTGTCTGGATGCTGTTTTCCTCTTGCTGATTATCGATATATTCTTCAAGCTCTTCCATATTTCCAGACACAATCCTGTAATACTCAACCTTCTGAGTTGTCTTACTGGCGGCACTTCTCCTTTCAAGCGCTGGCCTTGTGATTGTCCTCTTTATCACATAGTCACATCCGTCTATACAAATACAACCCTCAACAACCAAACTGGTTTCCGAAGGCGCATGTATGTTGAATAGCTCGGCGTGGGTCTTATATCTAGAGTTGCTTCCAAATAACAAGAATTTCAGCAAATCAATACAGAATGTGGTCTTTCCACCCTGATTTGCTGGCTCACTTGTTAAAAGAACAAGCTTCCCAAGAGAAGTAAAATCAAAAAAATTATCTCTGCCATAAGATAAGAAATTTGACCATCGCAGCCATTTAACGCTATATCTTTTATACTTGTCGTAAATTTGGTAATCAATTTTTGCATTTATTTCAGCGTCTATTTTCTTAATTAAATCGAAATCATAATCCTCAATCTTGTTAAGTGAAATCCAGTCGTTAAACAGCTTTATCTGAAACTCTGGCTCTTGTATGTTTTTTATGATATCACTGTTGATGGATATCTCATTTCCACTCTTGTCTTCAACCAGGAACTCTGGAATGACCTTTATCCTGTCTTTACCAATATTATACTTCGTACTTAATTTTGATTCGATGTTCTTTACTTTTTCCTTTGAGTAATCATAAGGTGAAACCTTCCAATGAACATGAATCTTTGAATTTTTCTTAATATCAATCATTTTTTTCTTTTGATTTTTTAATAACTGGTATCTTTCTTACTTTAACTTTCTTTTCAACTTCAAGAGGTTCTATATGACTTTTATCAGCTTTTTCAGATGGTTTATCAATTGCCCTATTGATAACTGGATTTTCTTCTTTAATGTCCTTAATTCCTTTTGACTGTCTTTCCATGTTATCACTTGGCGACATGCCGAATTTGACTATCGCAAATCCCTGTGATGCACACCTGCATGCGAAGCCCTTTATATCCTTGATATCATTCATCTTACAGTAATCTTCTATCTGTTTTGAAATGATTTCATTCAAATATATCTTTTTCATATTGCAAATATATACTTTTTTTTCAAAAAAACCAAATAAATATTTAAAATAATACAATAAATAGTCATATATTATATATCATAATAACTAAAAATATTATATTATATATAATTAATAATATATTAAGGGAATTATATCATAAATGGACAAAAACGGTAACAAAATTTACATGGGTCTGGATGTAAGTACCCAGACAATAGGAATTTGCATATTAATTGACGATGGTTCTGAATATGGAAAGGTCGTTGAATTAACTCATATCAGCCCAAAGGTCTCAAATAAGATTAAGGGTATTGAACAGTTATTCTTAAAGAAAA
>AUXO017144297.1_pt1 | contig 12087 bp, 12 predicted proteins | sample 768731 | NCBI WGS metagenome assembly AUXO01 (sample SAMN02715735, study PRJNA202380) | gut metagenome | biome: sheep rumen | host: Ovis aries | place: New Zealand: Palmerston North | reverse complement strand
TAAATTGGTAACGATAGCAAAGTGGATACACCTGTTCCCATTCCGAACACAGAAGTTAAGCACTTTTACGCCGACAATAGTGTATGCGAAGATAGGTAGTTGCCAATTTTTTTTTGTGTAAAAAAAAATATATATGTCATTTGACATATATATTTTTTTATTTTTGATTTAATACATATTCGTAAACTTCTTTTAATTGTTTACCAATATTTTTAATATCCCTTTCTTCTATAACATTATCATAATTTTCTGATAAACTTTTTAAATCTTTATTAATAATTTTTTTAATTTTTATTTCAAATTCGTCTATATCTTTTGCTTTATACATATTAACTCCATCAATTAGCCATTCTTCAAATATAGGAATATCCCTAACAATACAATCAGCACGACATGACATAGCTTCAATAATAGGAATTCCCTCAGTTTCTTCATAAGTTGGAAAAATATATACGTCACATCCGTTTAGTGCAGCTCTAATCATTTCTTTTTCAACATATCCAGCAAAAATTAAATTATCCAATTTTGTGTTAACTGCATTTCTTACAGGTTTTGTTGAAAATTTTAAATCACTATAACCAAACCAAATAAATTTGTACTCTGGCATTCTTTTTGCAAGCTCAACAAAATCAATAATACCTTTTCTAGCAATATATAAACCAATTCCAACAATTATTTTATCATTTTTACTAAATCCGTATTGATTACGAAAATCTTCCCCATATTTTTTATTACGTTTAAAAAATTCTAAATCAACACCATTAGATATTGCAAAAATTTTTTTATTTTTTAGGCCATCATAATTTTCTAATAATCTTTTCGAATATATGGTAGGTGTAATAATAACATCACCTTGTGAATAACATAGAATTAATATTTTTTTGATTATTTTAGATGTTTGATTGGCAAGGATAAATCCATTTCTATAATCTTCTTCGGTTGAATGAGCATGAAAAACAATTTTTTTACCCATTCTTTTTGCTTTTTTAGCAATTAAGAAAGATTTTAACCACCATGTGTTTATATGGATAATATCATAATTATCCTTTGGATTTTCAGTATATTCTATATGTTCATTACGTAATGCTTGCTTTTGGTGTTCAATTGCTTTTCCAAGTCCACTCTTTCCCATCAATTTTCTTAATTCTGAATATAATAAAATTTTCAAAATAATCCACATCCTAACACTATATTAACTATATCTATAGTACATTTTTTTTTATTAAAAATCAACAATATAAATAGAAAAAATAATCATAAACTTATTTATTATTTTATAAAAATTTGCTATAATTTAATGGATAGGAAGTGTTAAAATGACCAAAGGTAAATTATTTGTTTTAGAAGGGGCATGTGATGGTATTGGGAAGACAACACAATATCAAGAACTATCTAATCATTTAAAAAGATTGGATTATCTTGTCAAAACCCACCATTTCCCATCATATAACACATACCAAGCGAAAGCTGTAGAAGAATATTTAAAGGGAAATTTTGGAAACCCAAACGAGCTATCACCATATTTTGTCAATAATTTATATGCTTCTGATAGAGCAATTACATGGCATAATACATTAAAAAAAGAATATGAAGATGGAAAAATTATATTATTAGATAGATATACCACATCAAGCTTAATTTATCAATCAGCTTTAATTCAAGATATTGAAGAAAAGAAAAAGTTTATAAATTATATTTGTGATTTAGAATATAATAAATTAGGAATTAAGAAACCTGATTTAGTAATATATCTATATGCCTCATATGATAATATAAAAAAAATACGTGAAAAACGCGAAAATAATGAAGGAATAAAAAAGGATATACACGAGTCAAACGAAGATTTTTTAAGAAAAGTATATGAAAATGGAAATTTTATCGCTGACTACTTAGGTTGGGAAAAAATAAAATGTGATACTAAGAATGAAATGTTAAGCATTGAAGAAATACACGAAAAAGTTTATAGCTTAGTAAAAAAACATTTATAAAAGCTATGAACAATCATAGTTTTTTTCTTGAAAGAAGGTGATAATATGTTGAAAATTGAAAATTTATCATATCAAACAAATAAAAAAACTATACTAGATAATATAAATCTAGAACTAACAGATGGACAAATTATTTCAATTATAGGCCCAAATGGTAGTGGGAAAACAACCCTTCTTAAATCAATAGCAAAAAATTTAAAGTATAAAGGATCAATAAATGAAGATAAAAATTCTATTACAACATATATTACCGATAAACAAGAATTTATATCTGATATAGTATATGATAATATTTCATTCAACTTAGAATCATTAAACTACAGTCAAGATGAAATAGATGAAAAAATAAAAAAAATATCAATTATATTTGGAATAGAAGAAATACTATATGAAAACATTTATAGACTAAATAGCTATCAAAAAACAATTGTATACATCGTCTCAGAAATAATAAACACACCAAATATAATTTTATTTGATAATGCATTAATAAAACTTGATAATATTGAGCAAAATAACATTTTTAAAATGATAAGAAAATATATAATAAAAAATAACATACTGTTAATTAACACATCAAATAGAGCCGATGATTTATTATTTAGTGATAAAATTATAATAATTAATGAAGGAAAAATTGAAATGTATGATGAAACGATGAAAGTATTAGAAAATGAAAAGTTATTTACAAAACTTGGATTAGAATTACCTTTTTTAATTGATTTATCAATAAAACTTAAATATTACAATTTATTAGACAAGATATACTACAACGCTAAAGAAATGGTAAATGAAATATGGAAATAAAATTTGAAAAGATAAATTACTATTTAAAAAAAGAAAATAAAATATTAGATAATATAAATATAAAAATAGAAAAGAATAGCGTAGTAGGTATAATTGGAAAAAATGGCTCTGGAAAAACAACATTACTAGAAATATTATCAGGAATAATAAAACCAAATAGTGGAAAAATTGTTATAGGAGATATAGTAATTAATAAAAAAGAACAATATGATAAAAATAAACTATATAATAAGATATTTTTTAGAACAATAAATAATAATAATTTTTCAAAAAAAACAGTTAGAGAAGAATTAAAACATATATTAAACACAAGAAATTTAACATTAAAAAAAGAAGATTTATTGAATTATTTAAATTTACTTGGATTAAGTGAAGAATTTTTAAAAAATGATATAAAAGTACTAAGTGATGGTAACAAATCATTACTAAATATTTTAATAACACTAATTGTCCCAAATGACATTTTATTATATGATGAACCAACAATATATTTAGACTATAAAAATAAAAAAAGATTTATAAGATTAATGAAAAATTTGGCAAATAATTATAACAAAACAATTATAGTGGCAAGTCGAGATACAGAATTAATTCATAAACTATGTAATCAAGTAATAGTATTAGACAAAGGAAAAGTTATAAAGACAGGCACAAAATACGAGGTATTTACAGATACAAAAACATTAACTGAATATGAAATTCCAATGCCAAATGTAATAAAATTTTCAAATATTGTCTTAAAAGAAAAAAATATCAAAATGGGATATAGAGATGAAATAAACGATTTATTAAAGGATATATATAGATATGTTAAATAATATAATTATATATAATCACGATTCAGAAGTAAAAAAAATAAGTCCCATTATAAAATTACTAAACTTTATTATATACACTATACAATTATTTGTATTTAAAGATATTACTTCGCAAATATTACTATATTTAGAACTAATATTCTACATTTATTTAAGTCATATACCATTAAAATTAATGATAAAAAGAGTATTAATTTACATTCCAATATTATTTCTTATAATCTTATTTCCAAATAGTTATTCATTAATAATAAAAATATTTTTGATAACAATATTTATCACAATAATCGATTTGACAACTAATATAAAAGAACTTGTTAATGGATTTCAAAAACTATTAAGTCCATTAAGCTTTATAATAAATACAAAAAAAATTTCAGTATTATTAACAATGATAATAAAATATCCAACAACATTTTGTAATAATATAAACATCATTTATAAAGAAACTAAAGCAAACTCAATTAGAAATAAAACAATAATTTTTAATATAATCAAATTATCATTAAACAAGTCAAGTCAAGATATAAGAGATATGAAAGAATCTAACAAAATAAAATTATATTTAAAAACAAAATCATCAATTAAAACAAATCTAAGTGATTTAGATTTATACTTATTAATAATCCATATAATAATAACGCTATTATTAGTATTGAAAGGAAAAACATAAAATGAGATATTTTATTGAATTTAAATATGATGGTTCTAATTTTAATGGTTACCAAAAACAGCCAAATAAACGTACAGTACAAGAAGAAATAGAAAAAGTGATAAACCAAATAACAAATGAGTCTGTCGTAATAAGTGCAAGTGGAAGAACAGATGCGAAAGTACATGCCAAAGGCCAATGTGCTCATTTTGATTTAAATAAAAAAATAGATTTGAACAAATTTAAATATTCAATGAATTCTTTATTACCAAAAGATATATATATAAAAAATATAAAAAAAATAAATAAAGAATTTCATGCTAGATACGACGTATCAGAAAAAATATATGAATATAAAATTAATATTGGAGAATATAATCCAATGGATAGAAATTATATATATCAATATAATAAAAAATTAAATATACAAGATATGAAAGAAGCTATAAAGAATTATATTGGAATTCATAATTTTAAATCATTTACAAAAAATAATCCTAAAATAACAAATTATGAAAGAGAAATATATGAAGCAACAATTTCAGAAAAAAATAATATTATAACAATAAAATTTAGAGGAAATGGATTTCTACAATATATGGTAAGAAACATGGTGGGCTTACTAATAGAAATTGGAAACGGGAAAAAGAAAATCAATTCAGTCAAAGAAATATTAAAAAAAGAAGACAGAAAAGAAGCAGGAGTAATGGCTCCTGGATGTGGCTTATATTTAAAAAAAGTTTACTATAAACAAAAAGATAAAAATATGATAAAATAATTAATATACGAGGAGTGATTACAAATGCTAAAAATATATAATTCGTTAACAAACCAAGTAGAAGAATTTCACCCATATAACGAAATTGTAAAAATGTATTCTTGTGGTCCAACGGTATATTATTATCCACATATAGGAAATATGAGAGCATACATATTTATGGACAGTTTAAGAAGAATAATAAAGTACAATGGATACAAATTAGATGGAGTAATGAATATAACAGATGTGGGACATTTAACTAGCGATGAAGATACTGGTGAAGATAAGATGGAAATCGCAAGTAAAAGAGAAAAAAAATCAGTTTACGAAATAGCACAATATTATACAGAATACTTTATGAATAATTTAAAAAGTTTAAACATAGATATTCCAGAACATATTACTAAAGCAACAGAATATGTTGAAAAGATGATTGATTTTATAAAAATACTTGAAAAAAAAGGATTTACATATAAATTAGATGATGGAATATATTTTGATGTAAAAAAATTTAAAAATTATGGAAGATTAAGTAATAAAAACTTAGATGATATTGGAGTTGCTCGCATTGAAGAAAATATAAACAAACATCATGCTTTTGATTTTGCCCTTTGGAAATTTGTAGAACCAAATCATATAATGAAATGGGATAGTCCTTGGGGAGTAGGTTGCCCTGGATGGCATATAGAATGTTCAGTTATGGGAACAGATATATTAGGTGAATATATTGATATACATACAGGAGGAATAGATCATAAAACTGTTCACCATGAAAACGAAATAGCACAAAATGATTGTGCGATGAATCACCAAGTAGTAAAATATTGGATGCATTGCGATTTTATGCTAGTAGATGGTGGAAAGATGAGTAAAAGTTTAGGTAATTTATATACGTTAGCTGATTTAAAAGAAAAAGGTTATGATGCTCTAGATTATAAGTATTTATGCTTAAATGCTAACTACAGAAAATCCTTTAACTTTACATTTGAAGCATTAGAAAGTTCTAAAATTGCACGAAAAAATATACAAAAATTATTACAAATTCATAAATCAAGTAATGAAACAACAAATGAAAATATAATAACAGAATATAAAGAAAAATTTAAAGAAGCAATAAATGATGATTTAAATACACCACTAGCTCTTGGAATTTTATGGACAATGATTAAAGAAAAACCAAGTTATAACATATATGAAACAGCATTAGAATTTGACAAAGTTTTTGGTCTAGAATTAGATAAATATGAAGAAGAAGAAATTCCAGAAGACATAAAAGAATTAGCGCAAAAAAGATGGGAAGCAAAACAAAGTAAAGACTTTAAAACATCTGACGAATTAAGAGATAAACTATTAGATTTAGGTTTTATAGTAGAAGATAAAAAAGATAATTATGAAATAAGAAAGAAATAGAGGAGTTAATTATATGACAAATAAAGAATATGCAGACTTTTTATTACCTAACGTAGAACATGATTGGCAAGAATATGAAAAAATGTACCCAGAAAGAAATCTTGATGAAAAAGCAATTGTATCAAGATATGCGCCAAGTCCAACAGGACTTCCACATATGGGAAACTTATTTCAAAGTTTTATGTCAATGACATTTTGTAAACAAACAAATGGTGTTTTCTACTTAAGAATTGAGGATACAGATACAGAAAGAACAATAGAGGATGGTATAAACAAAATATTAGAAGCAGTTAAACCTTTTAACATCAAATTTGATGAAGGAGTTACATCACAAGATACAGAAACTGGAAATTATGGTCCATATATACAAAGTAAAAGAAAAGATATATATAAAGCGTATGCTAAAAAACTAATTGAAGAAGGAAAAGCTTATCCTTCATTTGCAACCAAAGAAGAATTAGAAGAAATACATGCAAAACAAGAAAAATTTAAGCAAAGATTTGGTTACTATGGAAGGTATGCAACAGACAGAACATTATCGCAAGAAGAAGTAATAAAAAGAATTAAAGATGGAGAAAAATACATTATAAGATTAAAATCTCCAGGAAATTATGATAATAAAATAACAGTAGTAGATGCAATAAAAGGAAAAATAGAATTACCTGAAAACGATATAGATGAAGTATTAATCAAATCAGATGGACTTCCAACTTATCATTTTGCTCATGCGGTAGATGATCATTTAATGCATACAACACATGTAATAAGGGGAGATGAATGGATATCTTCATTACCAAAACATATTCAACTATTTGAAGCAATAGGTGCAAAACCTCCACAATATGCACATCTTGCTCCACTAAATAAAAATGATAATGGACAAATAAGAAAACTAAGTAAAAGAAAAGATCCAGAAGCAAGTCTAATGTATTATATTGAAGAAGGAATTCCAACTGAAGCAGTCATGTTATACTTAGCAACAATAACAAATTCAAATTTTGAAGGATGGCTTGATCAAAATCCAAAAGGAAATATTTCAGATTTTAAATTTGATTTTAAAAAAGCAAACGCATCAAACGGATCATTATTTGATTTGCCAAAATTATTAAATATATCAAAAAATTATATTAGTAGATTAACTAAAGATGAAGTCTATGAAAAAGCAATTGAATACTCAAAAAAATATGATGAAGAACTTTATAATCTTCTAAAAAAATATGAAGAATATTCTAAATCAATATTTAATATTGAAAGAGAGCAAAAAAAACCAAGAAAAGATTACTCTAAATTTAGCGATATAAAAGATCAAATTTGGTATATGTATGATGAATTATTTGAAAGTAGAAATTTAAACTATGAATTTCCAAATATTGACAAAGAAGAAATAAAAACAATCTTAAATACATACATAAACGATTATTATGATGCATCAGATGACAAAGAAACATGGTTTAATAAGATTAAAGAATTGTCATCAAAACTAGGATATGCATCAGAAGTAAAAGAATATAAAAACAATCCAGAAAATTACAAAGGACATGTTGGAGATATAAGTATGGTATTAAGAGTAGCACTTACAACAAAATCAATGACACCAGATTTATATGAAATAATGAAAATTATTGGAAAAGATAGAATTATTAAAAGATTTGAAAAATTAACAAAATAGAGGAAAAAATGCAAGAAAAGATTACAATTAATTATCAACAATCAAAAATAATTATAGATAAATATAATGAATTAAAAATCAATTCAAAAAATTGGAAAGATGAATATGTTGAATATATCATAGAATACATAATTGATAGTCAATATCATTTTATAAAATCACAGTCAGCTAAACAATATAATTGCTTTTTTTTAAATAATTTTGAAATGAAAATTTCAAAAGAAAAAATAATTTATCTGGAAGAACATTTAAATATTAAAATTTTAAATGAAAAAATATTAAAAAAAATATGAGGTATAAAATGAAACAAGAAATACTTACATTAAATTATAATCAAATTTGCAAAATTGCAGAGGAATTTGATAAACAAAAATATAATCTAGAACCTAGTGATAAAAAAATAAACAAAATAATGTTAAAAATAGAAGAACAATATTGTAAATATGCATTAAAAAAGGAACTCATAAATGGCTATATAAAAAAATTCTATCCAGAATTTAAAATGCAATTTTCATTAGAAGAAATAAAATATTTAGAAACCACATTAAATATTAATTTAATAAGTGAATGTAAAATAAAAAAAATAAAGTTAAAATAAGTACTTAACACTTCCAAAAATAGTAAAAAAAAATACTATATATTGGGGGTGTTTTTTATATGATTCAAAAATATTCTTATAACAATGATAAAGAAAAATACATAAGTCCACATTTTCAAGTTTGGGAATTTAGAAGCTTCGATGATGAAAAAAACAAGCTGACAACAGATGAAATATTAATAGATACAAAATTAGTAGAATATCTAGAAGAACTATTTAACACATTAAATTGTTCAATAATTAAAATAACTTCAGGATATAGAGATGAACAATTTGATAAAAAAATAGGTGGCTTTGTAGGTTTCCATTCAAAAGGAAAAGCAGCAGATTTTATGTGTTTTGATCAAAATAATAATCAAATTGATCCAAAGCAAGTATGTTTAAAGTCACAAGATTTAAACATAAATGGAATTGGATATGGAACAAATTATAATCACATTGATACAAGAGAATATAAATCATTTTTTGATGAAACGAATGGAACAAATAATATTAATTCTTGGTATGAATATTTTAAAATTGAAAAAGAAAAAAAACTAGATGAATATAATATTGGAGATAGAGTCGAAATAAACGGAGTATATGTAACATCACAAGATGATAACAAATTAAATCCACTAATAACAGTTGGAACAATAACACACATATTAAAAGATAGAAAAAATCCATATTTATTAAATGATGGTGAAATAGGATGGGTAAATAATTCATGTATAATAAGAAAAATAGATAAAAATATAAATGTGGGAGATAAAGTAAAAATAAAAGATAATGTTCAATATAATGGTGAAAAATTTATTCAATATTATGATGAATACGACGTATTAGAAATCAATGGTGATAGAGTAGTTATTGGAATTGGAAATATAGTCACTTGTGCAATAAATATATGTAACATATTTAAATAAAAAGAAAAAAGTGATATACTAAACAAAGAGGTGTATAAAATGAAATACTATTGCATAGGAATAAAAGGAGCAGGAATGAGTACTTTAGCTCAAATATTATATGATTTAGGAAATGAAGTTATAGGATATGATGATGTCATTGATTATAAATTTACAGAAGAAGGATTAAAAAAAAGAAATATAAAAATATACCATGACAATGAACATAATTTAGATAAAGATACTATAGTGACATATTCAGCTGCATTTAATGAAAACCATAAAGAGATACAAAGATTAAAAGAAGCAGGATATCAATTCAAAAAATATCATGAAATTTTAGGAGAGTTAACATCCATGTTTAAAACAATTTCAGTATGTGGCACACATGGAAAAACAACAACATCAACACTGATAACACATATATTACATGAAAATTGCAATTACTTCATAGGCGATGGTAGTGGTTTTGCTAAAAAAGAAAATAAAATATTTGTAATAGAATCATGCGAATACAATAGACATTTTTTAGCATACCATCCAACTATTTCCGTATTAACAAATATTGAATTAGAACATACTGAAGTGTATAAAGATATAAATGATATAATTAAAACATTTGAAGAATTTGTAAATAAATCAGAAATAATAATTGCGTGTGGCGATGATGAAAACATAAGAAAAATAAAAACAAATAAAAAAATTTATTATTATGGATTTAATGATAATAACGATATATTTGCTAAAAATGTAGAATTAACACATGAAGGAGCATCATTTGATGTATATTACAATAAACAATTATTTGGACATTTTGAAATTCCTTTATTTGGTAGTCATATGGTATTAAATGCTCTTGCAAGTATAATGATATCAATTTTGTTTAAAATAGATAAAAAAGAAGTACATGAACAATTAAAAACATTTAAAAATGCAAAAAGAAGATTTTGTGAAGAAAAATACGGAAATAATATTATAATAGATGACTATGCCCATCATCCAACAGAATTGAAAGTAACATTACAAGCAGCAAGACAAAAATATCCAGATAAAAAAATTATCGCAATATTTAAGCCAAATACATATTCTAGAACAAAAGACTTTAGACAAGATTTTATAGATGTATTAAATATGGCAGATAAAGCATATGTAACACCTATAGATTGCAATAGAGAAAAACAATCTGATTATCCAGGTATAACATCAAATTCAATAATTGAAGGATTAAAAAATGGAGAAATAATAACAGAAGATACAACAGATAAATTAAAAAAATATGACAATGCAGTATTATGCTTTATGAGTTGCGCAAGTGTAGCACATTTAATTGAAAATTACAAAAAACAAGACTAAGTCTTGTTTTTATTTATTATTATAGGTCTACACTTATATTCAGATTCAGTAATCTTAATCTTTAATATTTCATCAAAAACACTAGAGTATATCGCATTAACTCTAAATTCTAAATCTAAATAATTTTTTCCTTTAGAATAATTACTAATCACTGGAATAGAAATATCTTTTTTTATACCATTTAAATATTCAGAACCAACTTCATTAAATCCAAGCAATCTTATATAAATATTATCTCTATATTTTAAAGCCTCTTCTTTAGTAAAACCACATAAAATATGAATCAACATACGCTTAATTTTATTATAAGTATAACGTTTAGTTTTCAGCTTAAAAATTAATTCTTCATAACTATTAACTTTATAAATAACTTTCTTTATGCGATTTTCTAATCCTTCATCTACAGTTTGAAACCTACTTAAATCATTAATATCAGAAATAATTTTATATTTAAGTATTGGAAAAAATTTTTCTAAATTTATATCATAATTTATAAATTCTAAAACCTTATTTGGAACATATTTACTTATATCAATATTATTAGATAAAGCTTCTCGTATACTAGTGGCACTAGATATTAAATGAGTAAGATTATGTGAATGATATGAATTTGTTCTTTTAATAGAAATCGGTTTAATATTATAACCATTTAATTTAATTTCCTTAATATAACTTAGTGCAAGTAAATCATTTGGCTTATTAATTGTCTTGCCACCTAAATCCTTTAGCGCTTTAGACATTGCCGTAGGATAATTAACACCTTCATCTAAATATTTTTGAACTAAATTATTGTAATTACCATTATTTATTTGGATATCAGCTAAGTTAGATAAAAATTTAATATCATTTGATTCACTTCCAAAAATAATTTTAGAAACACCTAAATGATGGAGAATAGAAATTGCCCCATGAGCAAAAATATCAGAAGACTGAGTGGCAAAATGAAAAGGAAGTTCAACAACAATATCAACCCCATAATTTAGAGCAATACGTGCTTTATCCCATTTATTAATAATACTTACATCGCCTCTTTGTAAAAAATTTCCACCAACAACCAGTATAATAACACAATCAGGATACATTTTTTTTATACACTTAATATGATACAAATGACCATTGTGAAAAGGATTATATTCACAAATAAT
>AUXO011670676.1_pt1 | contig 12087 bp, 11 predicted proteins | sample 768731 | NCBI WGS metagenome assembly AUXO01 (sample SAMN02715735, study PRJNA202380) | gut metagenome | biome: sheep rumen | host: Ovis aries | place: New Zealand: Palmerston North | reverse complement strand
GTACAAGGCGGCGCCAACATTCTGGGCTGCATCCTGAACAAGGTACAGGTTGGCGGCGGACGCTACGGTTACGGTAACAAGAGTTATGGATATGGATATGGATATGGATATGGATACTACTATGGAGGAAAAGAGGAAACGGATACTGCAACACAACAGGAGAACGGGACAGAGTAGTTTGTTAAATATAGCTAAATAACGATTTTTATAAGAGAAACTACAATAATATGAAAGGACTTATTCCATGAACTATTTAGTAGTAGTAGCTCACCCTGATGATGAGGTATTAGGCGCAGGCGCAACCATTTACAAATTAATACAAAACGGTCATAATGTAGCCGTTGCAACTATGGCTAACCATGCAGCGGCGCGGGCTAACATTTCTTCTACGTTACAAAGTGATCAATGCAAAGCCTTTGCTATTCTCGGCATAGAAAAATCCTATACCGCTGACTTTCCTAATATCAAAATGAACACAGTACCTCATCTGGAGCTTGTGCAGTTTATTGAGGAATGTATCGAAAACTGGCAGGCAGAGGCAATTATTACTCACCACCTCTCTGATACCAATATTGACCATCAGGAAACTGGGCGTGCTGCCGTTGCGGCGTGCCGACTGTTTCAGCGTAAAGAGGGTATTCCAAGACTGAGAGAAGTTTCCTTTATGGAAGTGCTTTCTAGTACAGAATGGAGCTTGAATTCTGCAGAGAATCGTTTTATGCCAAATCTTTTTATAGAAGTTGGCAAAGAGAGTATAAATAAAAAAATTGAAGCACTGCAAGCTTATACTGGCGTGATGAGACCTTACCCACACCCAAGGAGCGAACGAGCAATAGAAGGCTTGGCAGCTTATCGAGGTTCCATGGCTGGTCTTGATTATGCAGAAGCGTTTGAGTGTGTATTCAGAAGCGTTTAAGGTTTTGTAGCTTAAAGATAATAAATAGTTTTCTTTACTGCTGAATATACAGAATTATTACATAGTAATTAATTTAATCAAAACCATTTGAGGTGACACTCTAATCAAAATGAAAGAAAACTCTTTTTATTTATTTTTTAAAAGACTATTTGATATCATTTTTTCTTCCCTGGGTATGGTAGGCACATTGCCATTTTGGATTATTGCAATAATTGGCATAGAAGTCTCTGATCCCGGGCCTGCTTTTTATAAAGCAAACCGCGTGGGAAAAGATAACAAAGTGTTTCGTATGTATAAATTCCGATCTATGCGTCAAGGAAAAGCAAATGAATCTGTATTTCGCGGTGATGAGGATAGGATATTTCCATTTGGACATTTTATGCGTACTTCGAAGATTGATGAATTGCCACAGTTGATTAATATTTTTATCGGAGACATGAGCATAGTTGGCCCAAGGCCTGCTGCGGTGGATCAAATGTCAATAACCCGTGGAGGCAAATATGCCGCTGCAGGTACTGTTCATGCTGGACTGACGGGACCTTCTGCGTTATATGACTACATTTACGGTGATTCTGTCGAAGACCCTAAAGAGTATGAAACGTTAGTATTGCCTACAAGGTTGGAACTTGATTTGGTTTACCTTGACAAAAAGAGTTTTTTCTTTGATATTAAAATGATTTGGTGGACTGTACTGTGTATTTTATATGAACTGGCACATAAAAAACCGGAAGTTATTTATAATACTTTAACAGGCTGGGCTGAGTCAAGTGCAGCCAAGTGAGTTTTAGATATATTTAAAGAACTAAAATTTGACAAAAAAGCAGTATAGAAATTACTTGGCAGAGGAACGGGTATGAATATTTTAGTAACTGGCGCCAAAGGAATGATTGGATCCCATTTAGTAAAAGGTCTACTCGATGCGGGGTACAAAGTTATAGGCGTTGACCGTACTGACGATACTGTACAACGAAATAGCTATTTTCACTATAGATTAGATTTAGCCGATAAAGGTTATTTAGAAAAGATAATAAAAGATAATCATATAGATCGCATTATTCATCTGGCTGCATTGGCGCATTCGCAAGATGGTTCTGAATTTACCTGGAAAGATTATGCACACCTTAACATTAATTGTGCAAAGAATGTATTTGAATCTGCCAGAGAAATCCCCGTGCTTTTTATCAGCACGGTAGATGTGTTTGGTTTTACCAAAGGTGTAGTTAATACTAAAACTGAACTGCATCCGGTTTCAAATTATGCAAAAAGTAAAAAAATTGCAGAAGAAGAATGTGCAAAATTAAAACACTACACTATTTTTCGTTTTTCACCGGTTTATACCGAAACTGTAAAACGGGATATACAAAAGCGATATTACCTTAAATATCCGAATATCGCCTATCAGATAGGAAGTGGTACGTATTATGAAATTCTGAATGTCAAACTTGCCGTAAAAGCTATGATTGACTGGTGTAAGGAAGAACCAAAAAACAATATACGCATCATTAAGGATCCAAAGCCCATGTGGACGCCTGAGTATATTAAAAAAGAAAAAGATGCTGGCAGGGCAACAATCGTACTTTATTTTCCAAGGTGGGCTGTTGATTTAGCATATCGTATTTTTAAAGTTGTTACTGGAGAGAATAAGTATACTTACCTGTTACATAAAGCTGTGAGTCCTTTAAAGAGTGAATAAGGGTGGCGTAATAATGGATTTTAAGGGAATAAGAGTGTTGGTTTTGGATGGTTATGGACGGCAAATTGCTACCATTGTTCAGCAATTGCACTATTTAGGGTGCATTATTACTACTATAAATACTTCAAAACTAGATGTTGGCTATACGTCACGCTATCCTAAGAAAAAACTTCTCTATCCTGAAACGAAATACGATATGAATGCATTAAAAACAGTATTAGATAGAGAAATTATGTCAGGTGATTACGATGTGGTGTTTCCAATGCTTGAACCTTCGACAGAGTTATGTCTTCAAAATGAACAATTCTATCGCAAGTATGTGAAAATTATTGCAGCCCCTAAAGAGGCTTTTGAAAAGGCTTATAATAAGCAAAAAACAATGATTGCCTGCATGGATAACAACATACCTTGTCCAATTACAAAGAGAGATGAGGAAACTTTTGAAGAGTATATAAATAAAGTTGGATATCCGATTGCTGTTAAACCGAGAAAAGGGATTGGTTCTATAGGTTTTCATCGTGTCAATAATTATGAAGAATTTGAAAAGCTTTTATCAAGAGGTTTTGATATTAGCAAAAATGTAATTCAACAGTATATACCTCAAACAGATACTCAGTATGTTGGTTTTTATATGCTGGACAGGCATCAAGAAATGAAAATGGGAATTATCTGTAATAAGCACAGATGGTATCCTATTGATGGTGGGGCTTCCTGTTATATTAGAACCGTTAACAGACCAGATATCTTGGAGCACGGATACCGTCTTTTAAAAGCCATTGATTGGCAAGGAGAAGCATTTATTGACTTTATAGGCGATCCTCGAGAGAATGGACTTGCAAAAGTTATGGAAATTAACGGACGTATACCTGCCAGTATAAAAATGGCATGGGTAGCCGGAGCTCCGTTAATGAAACAGGAATTGCAGTATGCGTATGGTTTACCAGTAGAAAATTTTAATTCTAAAGTGCCCGAAGGAATAGGGCTTAGGTATTTACAGGCGGATTTGCTTTGGTTCCTTAAATCCCCCAATAGATTTAAGGTTAATCCATCTTGGTTCGACTTTAGTAACAGTAAGGATTATATATGGAGTTGGAATGATCCTGTTCCGTTCTTTACTTATACGTTATCGCATTTACTCACTTATAATGAAGATATTGGAAAAAGAAGAAGATAATTTAGCAGATGAGTAAAACGGGTGACGAACTTTTTTCTTATCTAATGAAGGATTAATATTATTTCGCTTTAAAGTAAAAAAATATTGAAAAGTTGGATTATTCATTTAATGTATTTTTAGAAATGTACATACAATCTATATTTTGAATAGGACTTTTTTGTGGGAGAAAGGAGTAGTATCTAATCATAAATACAAATGATTAGATTATGTTAATTATTTTATTATGACTAAATTATGTTTAGTTTCAGCCTCAGGTGGTCATTTTGAACAATTATGCAGGTTAAAAGTGTTGTTTGAAAAATACAATGGCTTTATAATTACAGAAAAAACTGATTTTAATACCGATGCTGATTATTTTGTTACTAAGGTCGGTGTTCATAATGTAGGAATAAAGACAATTCTTAATACTATAAAGCTATTTGCTGAAGTTTTTCAGATATGCAATAAAGAAAAACCGGATTTTGTTATAACAACAGGCACATATATATCATTGCCCTTTTTAGTATATTGCAAAACTCACGGTAAAAAGTTTATTTATATAGAAACTTTTGCACGTGTCACAGATACTACTAGGGCGGGAAGTTTTATGTACAAATATGCAGATTTGTTTATCTACCAATGGCCAGAATTAAAGAAATATTATCCTAAAGGAATATATGGTGGGAGTATATATTAATGATTTTTATATGTTTAGGTACACAAAAATACCAATTTGATCGTCTTACTAAAAAACTTGATGAGCTGGTAGAAAAAAATATAATAAATGACGAATTATTTGCCCAAATCGGACATGCGGTTTATTTACCCCGTAATTATAATTATAAGGAGTTTTTAGACAAAGAAGAATTTAATGCTTATCAAGAAAAAGCAGATTTGATTATTTCACATGGTGGAACAGGTGCATTAATTAACGCGTCTAAAAAAGGGAAAAATATAATCGCAGTACCTAGATTAGCTAAGTTTAATGAACATATTGATGATCACCAGATACAAATTGTTAGTGTGCTTGAAAAAGAAGGTTATGTTAGGGCAGTTTATGATATGGAGCATTTAAGTCAAACAATAAAGGATGCTATAAATAATCCTATTAGTAAAATATATAAGAGAGAATCGAATATTATCCCTATTATTGAAAATTTTATAGATTCTAAGAAATAATTATTTTAATTATTATGCTGCTTTTTACCTAATTTCATATATATCAGTTCAACTCCATTTTATTTTGCATTAAAAGTGATGTTTGGGGTAAAATCGAGTATAAGTTTTGTCCGAATAAACTGTTAATAGAATGGAATACCACAGAGGTTTCGACTGTATTATAAATAATCACCGCTTAATACATTGTTTGTTAAATATGCTGTACGGAATATTATTACAAAACCAGCAATAGAATTACATTGGAATTTTTGTTTTAATGTGCTCGATACAAATGCTATTTAATTGAATATGGCATATTTGTTGTAATTAGAGATGGAAGGGAAAATTGAATGAAGACATTTCGTTGAGAAAAGAACTTAATCTTGGTAGTCACAACCGATAGAAGTGTCTTACTTTTAGAATAAGTGATAGAATTTTGATCGTTTTATTAAATAAAAAGGAACTTTAAATATGATTGCAATTAATAGTTTAACTTTATATGACTCATCAATTTTGTTGCTTATAATAAGTACTTTAGTATTTGGAGATAATAGATTTTTTTGTTTAGGATGCCAATTTCTGTCTATAGTTTTGAGTTTATTCATTGTATTAAAACAAAAACAATTACCGGAATATATTGTTAAAGTTCTTTCGTGGGTATCTCTATTTTTTTTGTATTGTATTTTTTCAATTTTTTGGGCGTCAAATGCTAATGTAACAGTTATATCAACTTCTGTCGCGTTCGCACAATCTGGATGTATTTTATTGACTCTCTTAATTTATGGTAGGACTTCAGAGCGTTTTTTTAAAATAATAAAATACACTGAAATATCGTTAATGCTTATTTGCTTAAGATTTTTTTTGACAGTTCCTGCTTCGCAATGGGGGTTATTACGATATTCAACGGAAAAAACTTTTTTTAATAGTAATATAATTGCTATGAACATTGCATATTTATCCATAATATTGGTTTGGAATTATTTATATTATAACAATAACAGGAACACAATAATGGGCAATAGAGTTATTATATTATTGTTATGTATAGTTCCGATGTTCATTGTGTTAATTATGGGCACGAAAAAAGGTATTGCTATTTTTGCATTGGGCTTAACGATTTTATATTTGTCAAAGTCGAGAAATATTATCAAAAGCATTTTTCGACTTACAATAGTGGCAGTATTAGTTTATTTGCTTTATTTGGTTTTAATGAATAATCCTTTATTTTATCAAGCGATCGGAAGAAGATTTGAATTGATGATTAGTGGTTTTACTGGTGATAGTGTTACTGATGGTTCTACCAGAGCAAGATTACATTTTATTGAAATAGCATTAGAAGTATTCAAATCTAGTCCTTTATTTGGAGTAGGGAATGATGGTTTCAGATATTTGAATAACTTTGAGTTTACTTACTCACATAATAATTATACAGAAATTTTAGCAAATCTTGGCATTATTGGATTTGTAATTTACTATTCTTTTTTTACAGGCATAATTAAGAAAACGATTATTATTGCACGTGAAAATATACTGCCATTGTGTTTATTTGTAACTATGCTTGTTGCTGACTGGGGGATGGTTTCATATTCGGTAGAGTCGAAAGCAATATGGATGTTTATAACCATAGTTCCCTTATATGTTCCTTTAAAAATATTGGAATTAAAGTAATAGGTGTATTGAAAACACAACTAATATTGTAATAAATATTAAGTTAGTACATAGTGTTTGCTCAACAATTAACTTTTTTGTAAAACAAACAATAGATATATGTTGAAATTCCCAAGTGATTAGGGAGAAAGGAATAATCAATCTGAATGGTTGGTTTATTTGAAATTATATGAACATAAGCAAAACGTTAAGTCAATATTTTTCCGGACTTGGTAGAAGAGAGTTTCTTAATTGGATTCCAGATGAAATTTATATTGCTGTACTTTATAGACTTAAAACAGGAAAAAGACTTAATCTTAACCACCCTAAAAGTTATAATGAGAAAATGCAATGGCTTAAACTTCATGATCGAAAGCCATTTTATACTATGCTAGTTGATAAAGATGCTGTAAAAGCTTATGTATCAACTGTATTGGGTGATGAATATATTATCCCAACAATAGGAAAGTGGGATAATGCAGATGATATAGATTTTGGTGTTTTACCGAATCAATTCGTTCTAAAATGTAACCATGATTCTGGAAGCGTTTTAATATGCAGAGATAAAAGACAATTTGATTGTGAATTGGCTAGAAAAAAAATTGCAAAAAGTTTGAAACATACTGGGTATTGGTATGGCAGGGAATGGCCGTATAAAGATATTAAGCCACGTATTATTGCTGAGAAGTATATGGAGGAAAATAGTAGCAATATGGGCCTTACAGATTATAAGTTTTTTTGCTTCCATGGTGAACCGAAAATAATTTATGTATCTGTTGGATTAGAAAATCATCGTACCGCTCAGATTTCATTTTATGATATGAATGGAAATGAAATGCCTTTCCACCGTAGTGACTATAGACAAATATCTGAAAGCCTCATACTGCCATCTAATTTTAGCAAAATGGTTGATATTGCAAGGAGATTATCTACTGCGATTGGGAACCCTTTTGTAAGAATTGACTTATATTCAATTTGCGGAAAAATATTCTTTTCGGAAATTACTTTTTATCCTTGTAATGGAATGATTCCTTTTTCGCCACCGGAATGGGATGAAATTATAGGTAAATGGATAAAACTTCCATTTGAAAACATATTTTGATTGAAGATTTAGTATTTAGATGACCCTTAATAGGTTTGTAGTTTTATATGGTATTAAAAATGAAATGAGGTAAGGGAATAGTGGTTGGTGTTTTTTAAAGTCTATTTTCTGCCATAATTTTTATATACTACAATTAATAAAATTTTAAGAAAGGAAAAGTGTGGTATTTGCTTCTAAATATATCATACAGGATTAACATGAATTATACCCTTAAAAGTATTATTTTAGCACCGATGAATGTGTTGTATTCCATTAATCCTAAAATTGAATTGGAGTTAATGTTTTGGCTAAAACAAGGTTATAAACTGAATTTAAAGAATCCTACCACATATAATGAAAAAATTAATTGGCAAAAGCTATATTATGAAAACAAATTATTTAGTATATGTTCTGATAAATATTTGGTGCGCCAATATGTAAAGGATAGGGGGTGTGAAAATAATCTTAACACTCTATTATGGTCTGGGTTTAATGCCTCAAATATTCCTTTTGATGACCTGCCTAACCGTTTTGTGATAAAGGTTACACATGGTTCAGGTTTTAATATTATTTGTAAAGATAAAAAATCACTAAATCGCGTAGAATCAATAAAACAATTGAATAAATGGCTAAAGACGAAATATCTAAAGTGCTATGGTGAACGTTGGTATGGAGTACAAAAACCGCGTATTATAGTTGAAGATTTTTTGGAAGATTTACGCACACCAAACTTATACGATTATAAATTTTTCTGCTTTGATGGAAAACCATATTACGTTTATGTGGATACTTGGAAAGAAGGTAAACATCACATTAATATGTATAATATTGATTTTTCTTTGAGAAAGGAAGTATCACTAGGGTACCCTACAGATTTTTCGACTAAAATTGTGAAACCCCATAATTACGAAGAGATGCTTGATGTCGCCCATAATCTTTCATCAGGCTTTCCTCATGTTAGGATTGACTTGTATGATGTAAATGGAAGAGTAATATTTGGAGAGATGACGTTTTCAAAAGGGGCTGGCTTTGATAAGATTCTGCCTTATGAATTTGATGTTGAAATGGGTTCACATTTCAACATCAAACGAGTTTAGCAATAAAGGGTTTACGATATGCATATCTGTTTTATTACAAATAAGTACCCGAATAGAATAGAGCCAAATGTCATTGTTTTTTTGCAACAGTTGGTATCAGCTATTTCGGGTATGGGAATTAAATGTACCGTCATTTGTCCGATACAAATAAATGTTTACCCAAAATTATTGGTTCTCCCTAAAAAGCGGACTGACCATCACATGGAAAATGAAATCGAAGTTTATTTTCCGAGATATTGTGGGTTGGGAATGACAAATATCCTTGGTTATAATCCTGCACGAATTACAACATATTTTTTTGAAAAAGCAGTTGAAAGAGTGTTAATTAATTTAAAAGATAAGCCAGACTATTTATATGGTCACTTTGTTACACCGGCTGGTATTACATGTGCCAGGCTAGGGAAAAAATATGGTATCCCCGCTTATTTTGCATATGGCGAAGCAACGTTTATGACAATTAATGCTTTTGGTCGAGCGAATGTAAAAAAAGAGCTTGGTAACATTTCAGGCGTAGTTGCTGTTTCTGGGCAGAATAAAGAGATGATTGCTGAATTTGTACCTGAAGGTATAACAGAAGTGTTTCCTAATTCTATCGATAAAAAAGTATTCTATCCTAGAAGTCGAGAAGAAGCTAGACAAAAGTATGGGATAGCTCCAAATGAATTTGTGGTTTCGTTTGTAGGTTCGTTTGATGAAAGAAAAGGTATAGATCGACTTTGTAAAGCTGTTGATAGATTTAATGGTACTGTAAAGGTAATTTGTGCTGGAAAAGGTGCGTTAATACCTAAATCGAGTAATTGTATTTTTAAAAAACCCGTTTTGCACGATGAATTACCGTTGTTTTTTGCTGCTTCGGATATTTTTGTTCTACCGACAAGAAATGAGGGTTGTTGTAATGCAATTATTGAAGCGATGGCATGTGGACTTCCAATTGTTTCTTCTGATAAAAGCTTTAATGATGATGTGCTTGATTATAGTAATTCTATCAGAATCAATTCAGATAGTATAAATCAAATATATGAAGCTATTAAAGAATTAAAAGATAATTGTGCTCTTAGAGATAGATTACATAAGGGGAGTATTGAAAAAGCTAAAGGTTTGACATTGGAGCAAAGGGCAAGAAATATAGTTGATTTTATGGAGAGAAACTATACAAGACATTAAAACCAGAAAAGGGTTAAATCTTATCAAAACCGTGATTTGTAAAGACGATAAGGTGTCCACTCTATATATAATTGTTTTAAAAAATTTATTAATGGTTGTGTTACATGAATATTAACAACAATTCAAATACAAAAAAGGTAATACTTAATTCAATAGTATATATTACAAGTGGTTTACTTTTACGTTGCTTTAGTTTCTTTCTGTTGCCGCTATATACAGCGTTTTTATCAACGGAAGAATATGGAATCAACAGTTTAGCAGCTTCTTTTATTGAAACCGCGGGTTTTGTTGTTGCATTCTCTCTTTTTTCCGCCGTGATGCGTTTTTATGTTGACTTAAAGGATAATCAGGAAAAGTTAAAAAGATTTTATGGTACAATTAGTTTATTTGTTTTTTTATCTAGTATCCTGTTTTGTATTCTTTTTTCTGCTTTTCGTGATATACTTTCACATTTGATTTTTGCAGGTATTCCATACTATCCAATTATCTTTGTGTGTTTACTGGCTTTGATTTTTAATTGCCAACAATTGATTTTTGATGCAATATTACGAAGCCAACAGAGGGCTAAGGAAAGTTCTATTTTAAGTATTGCTTTTTTTGTCATTAATGCGGTTTTTACTATAATTTTAATATGTGTGCTCAAACTCGGTGCATTAGGGGTAATTGCTGCTAGTGGTATTTCATATTTTTTATGTACTTTATATTTAGTTAATTACATGTTAAAGACAGGGCAGATTACTTATTGTCTAGATTTTCCACTGTTAAAAGAAGCTCTTCGTTATTCATTGCCAATCATGCCGCATAATTTATCTACTCATATTGCAATGTTGGTTTCAAAAGTTTTAATTGGAGATGTAGTTTCGTTAAGTAGTTTAGGTCTTTATTCAGTAGCTAATAAATTTGGTCATCTTGCTGATACAATTCAGGTATATGTTGATCGTGCTTATGGCCCTTGGTTCTATGAAGCTATGCATGACGGCGGTGTGGAGTTAAAAAATAAGCTTCGAAAAACAGTTCAACTTTTAGTTTCGGGGATTGGCCTTTTTTTTCTTGTATTAGCTTTATTTTCGCATGAATGTATTGTGCTTTTTATTAATAAGAATTATGTGGTGGCTTGGAGATATGTTCCACTGATTGTATTGGTCTTTACAATCAAAACGATGTATTATTTCTATGTCGAAATATTATTTTATTACAAACAGGCTTCTAAGTATTTGTTTACGGCAACTGTTGTTGGCAGCACATTGAATATCATCTTATCTTTCTTTATGATCCCAGTTTGGGGTATTACTGGTGCTATATTAGCTAATGCTATTTCTATGTTGGTTCGTGTTGCGATTGTTGTATTGATAAGTAAACGCTTTGCGGATGTCGGGCTGTATATAAAAGATTTTATTCTGAATTTTTTAATAGTATTAGTTTTTATGTCAGTCGGGCTTTCGTTTTCTTATTTAAAGTTTAGCAATCACTTTAATATTTGGAACTTCGGATTCAAGATTCTTGTTGTAATAGTTTATATCTGTTATGTATTTTTTAAATATAGAGACCAGATAACTGTATGGATAAAAGTTTTACAGAAAAAGGCCGGCAACAAATTTGGAAATATTGTTTCATAACAAGGGATAATGTACTTGGCGCACGACGTTTCTTCCCATCCTGCTGGATGTGGTCGATAACTATTACACAATCTGTTCATTAAGTACCATGATGATCTGCTCTTCTGTGAAACGATTTTTCATGGCCTTCGTCCTCCTTGTGGCTATTATACCACAGCCAGATTAAAGTTCAGAGTGGTTCAGTTTTTGGGGTGCTGGTCAGAGCAGATCAATTTGTTTAAAGCAGATTAAAAAACTGTTTTGCTGGTGCAAAACATGGAAACGATTAACACAGAAGTTGTAGACGTAACTACTGTATGGAATAATAAAATGAATTTTATGAAGATATGTATATATGGGTTCAGTATCTTGATGCTAATATGGTATACACTAAGCTGTAATGTATACACATCAAGTATCAAAACCGAATGCGGCTTGTGTTCCGGAGGTGTTGTTGATAGAAATAATATTCTGGTTATAGATACCGTGGATATCATGCGATCTACGGATCTTGCCACTGGCACATATGTGAAAACGACCGGGTATAGCGATGTAAACGATGGTGGGCAAGGTTTTTATGCCA
>AUXO015203434.1_pt1 | contig 12088 bp, 10 predicted proteins | sample 768731 | NCBI WGS metagenome assembly AUXO01 (sample SAMN02715735, study PRJNA202380) | gut metagenome | biome: sheep rumen | host: Ovis aries | place: New Zealand: Palmerston North | reverse complement strand
AAAAAAATAGAAAAAATGAAAATATCATTTTCTCCACCCGATATAACAGAAATGGAAGCCGACGAAGTACGCAACGCGCTGCTTTCCGGCTGGATTACAACAGGACCACGCACAAAGGAGTTTGAGCGGCAAATTGCCGACTACTGCCAGACTCGGAAAGTGGTCTGCCAGAGTTCTGCCACCGCATCGCTGGAGGCTATTCTGAGAATATTAGGCGTTGGCCCTGGCGATGAGGTCATTACGTCAGCCTATACATACACAGCATCAGCAAGCCCCGTCTGTCATGTAGGTGCCAGACTTGTGCTTATTGACACTACTCCCGATAGTTACGAAATGGACTATGAGCAGCTTGCTGATGCCATCAATGAGCGTACGAAAGTGGTGATCCCTGTGGATCTGGGCGGTGTGCCTTGCGACTACACCAAAGTGATGGCAGCCGTGGAGAGCCGCTGCCACCTGTTCCGTCCTGCCAATGCCATACAGGAGGCCATAGGACGGGTCATCGTAGTGGATGATGCTGCCCATGCCTTCGGTGCCAAGTGGCATGACCGGATGATTGGTTCGGTAACAGACTTTACGTCGTTCTCATTCCATGCTGTAAAAAACTTTACCACTGCCGAAGGCGGTGCGCTGACGTGGCTACCCATTCCCGGTATAGATGACGAAGAGCTCTACCGGCTGTTCCAACTGAACTCCCTGCACGGACAAAGCAAGGACGCCCTGGCCAAGACGCAATTGGGAGCATGGGAATACGATGTGCTAACACCTGCCTACAAGAGTAACATGACCGACCTGACAGCAGCCATCGGACTGGTACAAATGAAGCGCTACCCTGCCATGCTGGCACGCCGCCGTGAACTCATAGGACGCTACAACGAGGCGCTGAAGGGGCTGAATGTGCAAGTACGTGACCACTATACGGACGAACACACCTCGTCAGGTCACCTCTACCAGGTAAGACTCTTAGGCCATGACGGGGCTTACCGCAACGAGGTCATCAACGAAATGGCACGCCGCGACATAGCCTGCAACGTACACTTCAAACCGCTGCCCATGATGACAGCCTACAGGAACCTGGGATTTGACATCAAGGACTACCCCAACGCCTTCAGACAGTTTGACAACGAGGTAACGCTTCCGCTGCACACCCGACTGACTGACGAAGAGGTTGATTATATACTCACAAATTTCAAAGATATTGTAAGTTGACGAGATTCTTCGACATATTCTTCTCTGCTGTAGGACTACTGATTCTTTTACCAGTATTCTGCATCATCTATATTCTGATAAGACTTGAGAGCAAAGGGCCCGGATTCTTTATTCAGGAGCGTATAGGGAAGGACGGGAACCCCTTTGGCCTGTATAAGTTCCGCACCATGCGGACGGGGTCTGACAAGAAGGGGCTGATTACCGTGGGAGAACGCGACGAACGCATTACCCAGCTCGGCTACTTCCTGCGCAGATACAAGCTGGACGAACTGCCTCAGCTGTGGAACGTGCTGAAAGGCGACATGAGTTTGGTGGGGCCGCGCCCTGAAGTGAGGAAATATGTGGATATGTACACCGAAGAGCAGCGCAAGGTGCTCTGTGTAAAGCCTGGAATCACGGACTACGCCTCCATACAATACGTCAACGAGAATGAAATATTGGGCAGTGCTGCCGACCCAGACAAGGCGTACATTGAAAAGGTGATGCCTGACAAGATTAAGTTGAACATGAGGTACATCAACAATCAGAGTTTGCTGGAGTACTTCAAGATTATCTTCCTTACCTTTGGGAGCATTGCCAACCTGGGCAGCCTGAACAAGATAGCCAACTGGTACTTCAACAAGAAGTCACTGCCGTTCTGGTGCATCTTCCTCATGGACTGCAGTATCGTGTTCTTTTCATACCTGCTCACCTACCAGCAGTTCACCAGCGGTAAGGACACGCTGGTTGTCATAGAGTTCCTTGTGGCCAACATCTTTGCTTACATACTGCTCTATGCCATCTGCTTCAAGATTTTCAGGACCTACTCAGGCATTCTGCGCTATTCGTCGTTCGTCGACCTGAAGAAGGTGGGCTACGCCATGGCCTTGGGAGCCTTATTGACACTGGTTGCTGAGCTGTTGCTGAACGGTCATAAGATTTTTTCATATATCACGCCAACCTACATCGTCGTGGCGACCATACTGGCAACCTGCATACTCTGGATGGTGCGCATCAGCGTGAAAACCATCTACGACATCTCGCTGGCCAGCATCGACTCGAAATATGCCTTCATCTACGGCGTAAAGAATGGGGGTATAGCCATTGCCAAACACATCAGGAACGAGAACCCCACTCGTTTCGACCTGAAAGGCTTTGTGTCGGACAACAAGACCGAAGAAGACAAGATTCTGATGGGTGTCAGGGTACATCCACTGGATGACCAGCTGATAGCCACCATGAAAAATGAAGGCATTGAGGCACTTATTGTGTCACCCTACAGGGCAGAAGCTTTCCGCAACAATGAGAAGCTGCAGGACGACCTCATCAAAGCTGGCATACACATCTACGTCACACAAGAGGCAAAAGAATGGGACGGAACAAACGAGGATGACATTCAGCCCCAGCTAAAGGAGATTAGCATTGAAGACCTGCTGCCTCGTGACGAGATAGTGGTCGATATGAAGTCGGTAGGCGAGGAACTCACCGGCAAGCGAATCATGGTGACAGGCTCTGCCGGCAGCATTGGCAGTGAGATTGTCAGACAAATATGCAGGTTCAAGCCTGCACAACTCATTCTTATTGACCAGGCAGAGACGCCTCAGCACGACATGAGGCTCATGCTGATGAAGGACTGGCCCAACATAGCGGCAGAGACCATCACTGCCAGCATCTGCAACCAACAGCACATGGAGGCTATTTTCAGGAAGTATCGCCCGGAACTGATTTTCCATGCTGCTGCCTACAAACATGTGCCGATGATAGAAGACAATCCTGGTGAAGGTATATATAATAATGTATGGGGAACCAAGATTTTAGCCGACCTTGCCGTGAAATATGAAACGCGGAAGTTTGTCATGATTTCAACTGACAAGGCTGTGAACCCCACTAATGTAATGGGATGCTCCAAACGTATCTGCGAAATTTACTGCCAGTCGCTCAATCAAGCGTTACCCAAAGCCCGACACATCAAGACCGAGTTCATCACCACACGGTTTGGCAACGTGCTGGGTTCCAACGGCTCTGTCATCCCACTCTTTAAGAAGCAGATACAAGAAGGCGGACCTATCACTGTAACCGACCCCAGGGTTATCAGGTATTTTATGCTGATTCCAGAAGCTTGCAAGCTCGTGCTGGAGGCCGGAACGAAAGGGAACGGCGGAGAGATATACATATTCGACATGGGCAAACCTGTTAAGATAGATGATTTGGCCAAGCGAATGATCAGGCTCAGTGGCGCAAAGAACATCGAGATAAAATACACCGGATTAAGAGCAGGAGAGAAACTCTACGAAGAATTGCTAAACGAACAGGAAACCACCAAACCTTCGTTCCATGAGAAAATACGCATAGCCAGCGTTCGCAAATACGACTACCAGAAGGTCTGTCAGGATATTGACGAACTGCTGGACGTGACACAGAACTATGACGATATGGACATCGTTAGGAAAATGAAGACCATAGTACCTGAGTTCAAGAGCAACAACTCGGTGTATGAAATCCTTGAACATTAACACGTGCGCCATGAACATAGTCAATGACCTGTTGAAACGCTTAGCTGACATTACGACAGCCTTGATTGGACTGTTGGGGTCAATACCATTCATGGTGCTTTGTTGTGTCGTCATCAAAATAGAAGACCACGGACCAGCGTTTTTCAGGCAGGAGCGCATTGGGAAAGGAGGAAAACCGTTCTATATCTACAAATTCAGGACCATGAACGTAAATACAGAAGAAGACGGCATTCCGCAATTGGCAGAAGTCAATGACGAGAGACTGACCACCATCGGGAAATTTCTCCGCAAGCATCATTTGGACGAAATGCCACAGTTGTGGAACGTGCTCAAGGGTGACATGTCGTTCGTAGGCTACCGGCCTGAGCGTAAATACTTCATTGACAAAATCATGGAGATAAGGCCAGACTACGAAAGGCTATATGCCATACGTCCTGGTGTCACTTCTTTGGCAACTCTTTACAATGGCTACACTTTTACACTGGACAAGATGATACGCCGTCTTGACATGGACTTAGAATATTTGGAGCACCACACCATTCTTGATGACCTGAAAATCATCATCAAAACCTTTGTTTACATTATTTTCGGCAAGAAATTCTGAGGCACTTTAATACCTGCGGAAATGCAGGATGAAACGTTTGTTCTGCAAATCCATCTTGTCACCATCCAAGCGAGCCACGAAGAAGCTTTCGCGCAACTGACTAATGCCTGCAAATTCCTCAAGTTCTGCGGGGTCAGTCACCTGAATGTCTGACTCTTCCCTGTTATTGATATAGGGGTCTGTAAGAATCAGTGAGTCACCTTTATGTTCAAAGCGGAACAGCACATTCCTGTGGGCATTTCCTGACGGGCTCTTCATTTCCAGGAACCTGTGCTGCACGGCCCAGAAAGCATTGCGCTCACGCATATCAGTTGTTCCTCCAGTGGAGAGTGTATCCAACTGTGTCATCTGCCAGAATCCGTCAAGGTCACCATTGGAGGATGCCTCGAACTCACAGGAAGACAGGCATAAAGGTAAAAGAGTTAAAAAGTAAAAAGGTAAGAAGGTTTTATTCTTAAGCCATCTACTGTTTAACCATCTATATGTTAACGATATTTTTTTCTTGTCCATATTGTTTACCTTTTTACTTTTTTACCTTTCAACAGGGTTCCCGTCTTGGCTATGGTCAGCTGGAAACCGAGATTCTTACCGTATGTCTTGCCAAAGTCTGCACCCACAGCAGCCTTCACCGACCAACCATAAAGCGGAGAGTAGTAGGAAAAACGGTAGTCGGCCTCTGCTAACAGGTGCTGCGTGCTCTGCGGATTGGCAAAAGGCTGAGTGTAAGTACCAAGACCACGCTGAAAGGTGGCCAAGAGCCGATAGTGGAGATTGTAGTTTGGTGAGCCTGCTATGCCAAAGTGCCAAGCAACAAAACGATTGTTTTGGAAATTGATAGTACCATCCTCATTATAGAGTGGCGAGCGATATAACGGATTGCCGATAGCCTGTCCCCAATGTTGCCAACCTGTAAAAATATAATGGTTATAGTAGTTATCTATGCCACAGACATGATCGGAGATATGCGGTGTATGGTCGTGGTAGATAGGGCCACTCTGGTATTTAGTATAAATGTACTCCACCAACAGATTGTTAATCCAGTAGTTATCCTTCAGACGGAAGTCCAGCCCAAGCTGAATATCCTTCAGACTATAGACGAAGTAGCGGTGTTTCTTCTTCACGTCCCATTCCGAACCGGAGCCATAGCCGTCGTAGTCAAGGAAGAACATGGACGAATGGTCCTCAAAGAAATGATCAGCATAGATTCCCAAATACCATCTGTCATAGTCGAAGTTCAGACGGGCCAGCCAACTGCCCAACTGGTTACCAGAGGCATTTTCGTAAGCTGTACCCATCTCAACCGTTTCACCGCCACCAGGTATAAATGCATGCCAGGCTCCCTTCAGGCCACCCTCGTTCTTCACGACAGGAGCACGTCCTGTCTGATACGATTCTCCCCCAAACTGAGCCGCCATCTCTAATCCCAACTCCAGTGAGACAGGCAGGAAACGGTAGCTGTTACCTATTTTAATATAGCCGGCCTTACTGTGATAGTACGTGCCTTCGGTGTATTTGCTCTGCTGGTGGGTAAAGTCTTTTTGCCACTTGTCATCTGTAGTCTTGCCATAAGCAATGTGTCCCTTCAGGCTGACCCAGCCATGGGTAAAGGGAATGGCCCAATAGTCAGGTAATGCCAGCCGGACCTGCGGCACGGGACGGGCATTGATGCCCAGAGTTTGTGCGCCAGAGCTAAGCAGCTGGTTCTTCAACTCCATGGGGTACTCCTTGCTGCCTACGGTCAGCGTGCCATGAAGCCAGCGGCCTTCCACGAAGGCCTGCTGGACTATCAACTTACTGGTAAATCCATAGGCGCCTGCAAGGTCAAGCCCAGCACCCCACCCCCACTTCTTACCTAAATCATTGGTAAGGGGACGCTCAAGCGAGGCACGCAGGTAACCGTTGCTCTTGTCCAACGAGCTCAGGCCGTACTTATTAGCGTTGAGCCACAGCGGCTCATGGTCACCATGCGACAGCGATGCCTGCATCTCCACTTTGTAGTGCAGCCCTTCCGTCTTGTCATCTTCCTCATCGTACTGAGCACAGACCTGTAAAGGCAGCAAGCCTAAAAGGTAAAAAGGCATGAGCCATTTCACCCAACCTTCTACCTTATTATATAATAATAGTACACAGTTCATCATTCACAATTCTCAATCTATTAAAATAACGTATTTCAGGGCCAATTATTGCAACTATAGGGAAATTCCCCCATCGGTTTAGGGAAAATCCTTTGCAAAGGTAATAAAAATGTCGTTACTTTGCAACGTGAAAAAGAAATAAATGTCGAACAAATAAAAACTTTACAATTATGAAGAAGATGATGATAGCCCTGGTAGCAATGCTGACAATGTCAGTTTCTACCCATGCCATGAGTTACGAACAGGCACGTAACGAGGCACTCTTCCTGACGGACAAGATGGCTTACGAGCTGAACCTGACGGACGAGCAATATGAAGCTGCCTACGAGATTAACCTCGACTACCTGATGGGTGTCACCAGCGTTGATGATGTTTATGGAACTTATTGGGAGCGCCGTAACCTCGACATGAGTTACATCCTGCTGGAAGCACAGTGGAACGCATTTATTGCTGCCTCTTACTTCTACCGCCCCCTCTACTGGGACGCAGGCTACTGGCACTTCGGTGTCTATGCACGTTATCCGCACCGTGACTACTTCTACTTCGGCCGTCCTCACTTCTACGCCACCTATCGTGGAGGTCACGCCTGGCACCGCATCGGCGGACACGGTTACTACTACGGTCATCGTGACCACTTCCGCCATCATCACGGCGACCGCCATTTCGGAATGCGTGACGGTTGGAATCGCGGAGACTATCGCCACGGACGCAACCACGGCTCAACCCATGTAGGCAGACATCATGGAAATGACGGACGCTACAATGGTGGCGGTCACCACGGGAACTATGGAAATCATGGGAACTATGGAAATCATGGGAACTATGGGAATCACGGGAACTATGGAAATCATGGGAATCACGGGAATCATGGAACAGGTACTCGTCCCGGAACAGGGACACGCCGTGACCCAGGTAACAGCAGACATCACGGAACAGTCAGTGGTACTACACCGAGAATTGGTCACACCCCGAACGGTAGTCTGACTCCTAACAGAGGCACCGTAAGAACAGAGACTTCTCCCAGCACCCGTAGCCACGGTTCATTCGGCGGTGGCAGCCACATCGGAGGCAGCGGCACCCGTAGCGGTGGTGGCTTCAGCGGCACCCGTCCTGGTGGTAGCCACGGCGGAGGCGGACACTTCGGAGGTGGAAGCCACGGTGGAGGAAGCCACGGTGGTGGTGGAGGTCACTTCGGCGGACGTCGATAAACAGAGCATACGCACTTCAGCATTCGCCATACGCTGCACCTGGTTCATCGACTTGCGGAAAAAGACTGCCTGAATCGCTTTGTTCACAATGCCATGACCAACGGCAACAACGGTTTGCCCCTTGTAATTTGTCACAATATATTCCAGAAAACGCTGGGCTCGCTGTAAAAGGCAGTCCAGCGTTTCTATGTCGTCGGGCCAAACCTCGTCCTTCAAATCGGGAATGTAACGGCCGGTAAAGCTGCCCCAGTCGCGTTCACGAAGCAGCGGTGTGGAAACTACAGGCAGCCCGTGTGGCTCCGCAATGATGGTCGCAGTCTGTATGGAACGACGCAAATCGCTGGCCACAACGGCATCAACAGCTAATTGGCGCATTTGGTCACGCACTTCTGCTGCCTGCTGCCTACCATGCTCCGTCAGGCAGCCTTGCGTCTGCCCTTGCATAATCTGCCGCACATTATCCTCCGTTTCACCGTGGCGAACCAGATAAAGAGTTGTACCCACAGGTTTTATGAGTTATTATACGTTCGTTACGATACCCTCAATATAGGTTTTGAGGATGTGTATGCCGTTCTTGTTGTCACCGCCCCAGGGGATAATCAGGTCGGCAAATTTCTTGGTGGGCTCAATAAACTGCTCGTGCATCGGCTTGAGAATCTTCTCGTAACGGTCGAGCACCATGTCAACAGTACGTCCACGCTCTACGACGTCACGGCGGATGTTACGAATCAGACGGACGTCGCTGTCAGTATCTACAAAGATCTTCAGGTCCATCATGTCGCGCAGCTTCTTATAGTGCAGTGTCATGATACCCTCAAGAATAATGACCGGCTTCGGCTCTACATGCACGGTTTCGGGCAGACGGTTGGAGAGCACATAAGAATAGGTAGGCTGCTCAACGGCCTGACCGTTCTTCAGCATCTTAATGTGTTCACTTAGCAGCTTCCAGTCGAAAGCGTCCGGATGGTCGAAGTTGATTTGCTTACGCTCTTCGTCGGTCATTCCCGTGGTGTCGTTGTAATAAGAGTCCAACGGAATGATGGCTGCACAATGTGGTGGCAGTACTTTTGCAATTTTCTTGACGACGGTGGTCTTTCCAGAACCAGTTCCGCCTGCGATACCAATGATGTACATCTCTTTTTATATTTACGATTTACTAATTCTCGATTTACGATTTACCATTTAAATACTTCGTCGAACACCGTCTGATAGGCAATGGCCTTCTGTTCCACGGGCATGGGATAGGCACGTGATGAGGAGGGCATGCGGTAGAGCCGCAGTGTGCGGCCGTCAAGCTGAAACTCACTAAAGTCCCCTACCCTCGGTTCGCTTATAGCAAACTGACGGCAGGCGATGGCCGTAGCCAACTGGCCTGCCGTCAGTACGGCGGTGCATTGCGGCAACTGACGCAGCATCTGCCTGAGGTCAGTCTCTTCAACGACCTGCAAGTCCTTGTCAGAAGCGGTATTCTTGGTACGGACCACACGTGTAGCCGTATCGAACAGGGCTATTCCCCTTTCCTTGAGGAAAGCAATGATTCCTTCAAGGTCATAGGTTTTCTGCTCCTGCCTGACAAAGTGCATCTTATCACCAAAGAAGCAAAGACCGAAAATGCGCCACATGTCGTTGGTGAAGTTAGGATAATAGAACTTCATGGCCCATCGTTTCTCTGCCGGAGGAAAAGTGCCAAGCATCAGCATTCTGGCATTCTCCGGCAGAAAGGGTACGAAGGGATGTGCTTCCATATTACTTAATGCTGTTCCTTAATCAGATAGACAACAGTAGGCAGGTGGTCACTATAGCCATTGAGCCACTGGCCTCCGGCATGGGTGCGCAGGGTGTTACCCTTGTACTTTCCCTCCTGCTGGAACAGGTAGTCACGACGGAACACCTGATGCTTCCAGTACATCAGCTTCGAGCAGTCAAGCTTTTTCAAATCGACTTTGTCATCCTTCATGCTGGCAGCATCCAGCATTCTGTCGCTGAGGATAATCTGGTCAAACAGGTTCCACGCACCGTTATACTGCAGCGTTCCTGTACCTGATGCCAACACGTTCCACCAGGGGTTCCACAGTCCGCCGGGCTCCACTTCGCTGATTTCGCGACGGGCACCCAGCTCAACAGCCATCGAGCGGTCCTGCGGGTCGTCGTTCATGTCGCCCATAATGAAAATCTTGATGTCGGGGTCTTCACGTTGCAGCAGCTCCTTCACCTCACGTATCTGACGGCCGCCCTCCTCACGATAGAACGAACCGGCAAAACGGCTGGGCAGGTGGTTGACGATGACAGCCACATTCTCGCCTGCCAGCTGACCCTTCACGGTCAGGAAGCCACGCGTTGCACGCAGGCTGTCTTCGGGTAACCTATATATATAAGGATATAGCTTCACGTCGGTAACGGTGAAGAGACTGGGGTTATAGAGCAGTCCGCAGTCAACGCCACGCTGGTCGGGGCCCTCTATATGGCAGAACTGCATGTTGCGTGCCTTCAGCGGCTCCTGGTTACACAGGTCGGTCAGGCAGTGGGCATTTTCCACCTCAGAAACACCGATAAAGGCACAGCCAATAGACTTCGGCAGCACGTCGGTACCCATTTCGCTGAGCACACGGGCCATGTTACGGAGTTTGTTCGTGTATTTCACCTCCGTCCACTTGTTCCGGCCTTCGGGCAGGTACTCATAGTCATTGTGTCCCTCATCATGCTCGATGTCGAAAAGATTCTCTAGGTTGTAGAAACCAACAGCATAGACTGAATATTTCTTCTGCTGTGCTTGCACTGTAGCTACTCCCAACAGGAAAGCAAGTGCCATAAGGATTGATAGTTTTTTCATATAGTTTTAAGTTTTATGCGACAAAGTTACAAAATATTTCAGATTAATACTTCATATTTCATAATTTTTTTTTATCTTTGCACCAAATTATATTACTAAATCAAATAATTAACTATGAAGAAAAAGCTGAAACTTGTTGTGATGGCACTGTGTGTGGCGTCAGCAGCAATTGCGCAAAACGTGGAGACAACAGACACTCTAACGGCTACGCAAGGCGGACTGCAGGACGAACAGGCCTTCACTTTCACCGAAGCTCAGCTGGGCGAGGATGACGACATGTCGCAGAACGTGACCATCATCTCTTCGAACAACAACATCTATGCCTCTCAGGTAGGATACTTGTTCAGCCCGGTACGCTTCAGGTATCGTGCTTTTAACCAGAAGTACAACGAGATTTACATCAACGGTGTCCAGATGAACGACATGGAGTCAGGACAGTTCCGTTATTCTCTCGTTGGCGGTCTGAACAATCAGACCCGTGGTGTTGAGCACTCGTTGCCTTTCGAGGCTAACAACTTCTCCATGTCGGCCATGGGCGGCTCCAACAACTACGACTTCCGCCCCAGCCACTTCGCCGCAGGCCACCGTGCCACGGTGACACTGGCCAACCGTAACTACACGGCTCGTGCCATGTACACCTACAACACGGGACTCTTGGAGAACGGGTGGGCCTTCTCGGCAAGCCTTACCTACCGCTGGGCCAACATGAGCACCGCCTACGTGGAGGGTACGTTCTACAACTCACTCTCTTATTTCCTGGGAGCTGAGAAGAAGCTGAACGACCATCACTCCATTTCGCTCGTCACTTTTGGCAACCCCACAGAACGTGCCTCACAAGGTGCATCGACCGACGAAATGTACTGGCTGGCCAACAACTACCTCTACAACCCCTACTGGGGCTATCAGGACGGAAAGAAACGTAACTCACGCGTCATCAACGACTTCGCGCCCACGGTGGTACTCACTTGGGACTGGGACATTAACATGAAGTCGAAGCTGACCACCACGCTGACCGGACGCTACTCTATGTATAAAGGTACGCGCCTGAACTACAACGACACAGAGAAGCCGCAGGCCGACTACTGGAAGAACCTGCCGTCAAGCTACTATGACGTGTGGTACTCTGACGACGCTGCAGGCCGCACGCTGGCAGGCTTCTACGATTTCTACCGTGCACAGGCTTACCTGATGGGCAGCAAGGAGGCCCGTCAGATTAACTGGGACCGCCTGTACTATGCCAACCAGCAGCGTACAGCAGCAGGCGGCGATGCCATGTACTTTGTTCAGGCTAAGCACAACAACAACCTGAACATCGCCCTGGCCTCAACCTTCAAGACCGAACTGAACAAGCGTACCACCTGGACCACTGGTGTGCAACTGGCCACCAACAAAGGCATGCACTACCAGACCATGGATGACCTCCTGGGAGCTAACATGTTCCATAACTACAACACTTACGCATTGGGCAACTACCCCATGGGCGACAGCCATGTGTATTACGACATGAACAACCCCAACGGCGAGGTGAAGGTGGGCGACCGCTTCGGCTACGACTACAACATTCTCGTGCAGAAGGCACTACTCTGGAGCACGCTGAAATACACCAAGGG
>AUXO011382414.1_pt1 | contig 12088 bp, 16 predicted proteins | sample 768731 | NCBI WGS metagenome assembly AUXO01 (sample SAMN02715735, study PRJNA202380) | gut metagenome | biome: sheep rumen | host: Ovis aries | place: New Zealand: Palmerston North | reverse complement strand
GGAAGGTAAGCTTCCTGATGCCCACATCATCGCTCGTGCAATGAGAAGGGCTGAGAAGATCTTCATCTCCCATCTCTTTGAGGAGATGTATCGTGTTGCCCACAAGGATGATCCCAATGGCAACATTCCTCCTCGCTACTATACTCTGGTGCACTCTGACGGAGAGCACAATGATGATATTCCTCCTGAGGTGCCTTACACCTGCTAAGTAAAAATAAATCATATCGAGCAATAAACTTAATAGGTTATAATGAATCATCACATCAAATAAACATTAATTTCTTGAAATGAATCATTAACGTCAAATAAATATTATTTCTGCAAAAAAAGATATATAGGGGATAGTTTAATAGCTATCCCCTATTATTTTTGAGAAGCATCAAAGATTCAAATTCATTGATAATATTATTAGATCAAAAAGATTCATATTGCAGTATTAAATTATAGCATGTGAGAGATTCAACCAAATAAATTAACATTAATCTTTATACAAAGATTCAGCATATTCAATTAACCTTTTGAAGTACAATAGATTCAATAATAGCAACAAAAACAAACTACGCCAAAAGATTCAAATACTCAAATAATATCAACCATATAAAAAGATTCAGTCGAAAGAACTAAATTAAACTCTTCAAAAGATTCATTCGGCACATATTTAAATTATTGGCTGAAAAAGATTCAACTGGATAGAATAATAATCAAAAACGGATATGAAAGATTCAATGGCAGAATATACAATAAAACAAATACAAAAGATTCATTCAAGATAATTAAAATTAAAAACAGTAAAGAGATTCATCAAGCATAATATTTAAATTATTAGTCGAGAAAGATTCAATTTACCTGATTAAGTAACGACAATGAAAAGATTCATAACACATTAACCTTATTATGTCCTAAAGAATCAATGAAATTAACAAAATTATCACGTGTTAATGATTCATTACGAATAATGAAACTAGTAATAAGAAAAGAATCATTTTACAGAAGTATATTATTGTAATGAAATGATTCATTTGAATAGAATGAATTTATAGCAATCAAAAGAATAAATAAACTTAGTATAATAGAATGGTTCATCATTAACAACAAATTTATGAATAATAAAAGAATCATAATATGTAAGCTATATTAGTATGATAGAATGATTCATTGGAACATATTAAACTTAGAGTAATTAAAAGAATCACCATATGTAAGCTATATTAGTATAATAAAATGATTCAAGCGTATATTAATTATATTAAGCATAATAAGAGATTCATTCAAAAGAATCGAGCATCCAAAACAATATTATCATAGCCTAATGATTCAAAATGTCCAATTAAATTAGTATAAGTGCAAGAATCAAGTTTACAAATAAAAATAAAGCAGTAAAATGATTCAATTAAAACAAAAATAAATTTATTGAGAGAGAAAGAATCATTCAACTTGAATTAATATTAAATCTAATCAATGATTCAACTATTCAGATTATCTTTAAGAAAAAGAAAGAATCATCACAGCCAATTATATTTAACTCACTAAAATGATTCAGTAGCTGAAATAATCTTTAAAACATCCAAAAGATTCAAGGAAATCATATTATATTATCTAACTGGAAAGATTCAAGAATTCTGTATTACATTATCGAAAGAAAAAGATTCAGTACCATTAATAAAATTAGGACAGGTAAAAAGATTCAGTATCATGAACTAAACCTTATTATGGGAAAAAGATTCAAAGAAACGAATTAAGAAACTTATAACACCTAATAGATTCAAGGAGAACTAATTAAATTAAGCTCAATGAAAGATTCACAGAAAACTATAACCTTTGCAGGCAAGAAAGATTCAAAGCAAAATATCAATAGTAATGATAGTAAAAGAATCAGACCAGAGTAATATAACCTAACCCAATAGAAATGATTCAACAAATGTAATTATATTAATACAAGGGAAAGAATCAAAATATATATTTACATTAAGGAAGTATTTATTGATTCATTTGAATCAATAAACTTAGAGCAATCAAAAGAATCAAAAGTGGTGTATTAACTAAGAAAGAATAAATGATTCAGCAAAAAGTAATAATATTAGTACAAGGGAAAGATTCACTATTGCAGTATTAATATTAATACATGAAAAAGATTCACTTCAACAAACAAACCTATATAGGGGTAAAAGATTCTTTCGAGGTAATTAAATTAACGAGAGAAAAAGATTCAGTAGAATACTACTATATTACGGTTCCCTTAAAGATTCACTTTCTATATATTGATACTAAACAAAATGAAAGATTCAACAGATTTGATTTAATCTTAGCAATATGAAAAAGAATCAATTAGGGAATTTATATTAAGTAACCAAAAATGATTCAAAACGCTAGTTAAACTCAACTACATTGAAAGTAATCAGGTGTTGATATTAATCAACACCTGTTTTTTTTTTGATATACACATTATACTCTTCGTGGTGGTGTTTCTGATCTTGATACCGTTTGCGGGGCATTCTGTATTTATGCCAGTGCTGGTGCTAGTTATACATACTGGCTCCGTGGAGCTGCTCTATCATGAGTACACATTATATTCTTCGTGGTGGTTCTTCTAACTATGGTACCTATAGTGGGACATTCTTTATTTATGCATACTCTACTGCTGATAATGGAGCTTGGCGACATGGCGCTGCTCTATCTTTAAACTATTAATGATTATATATCATAGTAATAATAAATTTTATAGAAGAGGATATTTTTATGGATAGAATTACTCTTAGTTTGAATAGGATAGCAGAATACTGGGAAACTTATTATGATAACCGTTATTATGCGCTTTTACATAAAGATTTTAGAAATAATCTTTTAATGTTTAAGAATGATGATAAGCATAAAAAGACTTATATGAGATTAGAACAAAAGTTATCTAGCTTTTTATTGAATGATCCTGTAGCAAAGAGATATATTAGATATAACGGTAATCAAATGATTACTGATGATATACAATTTGTGGAAATAATAAAATATTCTGTTCATGAAGACTTTGTTACTTCTAATGGTAAATTCTTTAAGAGACCTATTCCATACGCTATAGCTACTAGTAAAAAAGATATGAATAGACTTCTTACAAATTATCTAGATGAATCATTTAATGGATTTTTTATTTATAATAGATTTATGTCTATTGATTGGGAAGAAGATATGTATTTTGAAATGTATAGGGAGTGATATATTATGAGTGCTTATATGATTCTTTTAAAACCTAAGCATGATAAACTCTTTAGTTCTTTTGATGCTCTATTTAATTGGGAAATAAGGAGTCTTAATAAAAGTTCATTTCTCTTAAAGAGTGATGAGCTTCTTATGTTTAAAGGATATAAATCTTATCGTAGATATAAGAGACTTCTTGATAAACTAGATTGGAATACATTATATGATGATGAATTTGGTAAGATGCAATATATTGCTTGTGATATAGTACAATATAGACAAGGATGGTTCTTTACTAATAAATTCTTTTATCATAAGAAACCCAGTACATGTATCTGTACTACCAAGAAAGGTATGATAGATGCTATGAGGAAATATATTGATTTTAAAGAAGGACTAGAAGCCTTTTATGCTTTCATTGAAGCTTGGGAAGATGGTATGATATTTAAGATGTCTTGGTAATATTATATATAAGATAGTAGATTAAACAGGTCTACTATCTTATTTTTTAACATTATATCAATAAATAAACTCACCAAATTGCTTATTTCAATATAAATAAGAAAGGTGGTTTAGTTATATATTGAAATCTTATACTAGGGAAGAGATCAATGATACTCTTAATAAAGTATCATCAATGAATTACATATATGAGATCAGATCTGAGGGGGATTCTTTCTTCTTTGAAAAGCTATATAAGAGAACCAAGAATGGTATCTTTCAATATTATGATATAAAGAAGTTATACATAATATGTGAATGCGATAAAAACAACTACACAGATATGTGTCATATAACCTCTTTTAATCTCAACAATGTCTCTGATATAAGAGATAACTATCCTAATACGATCTCAATATATGTAGAAAATGAAAGGTTTGCTTACATCATCTTTAGTGATAAGAGAATAAGTTATATACGTAATAATATACTCAGCTTCTTTAAGAGAATACTCAGTAGAATATTCAACAAGAAGAAATAAAAAATTTAATATAGATAAATAATAGGCGATATTTAGTTATCGTCTATTATTTTTTGTCTCATTAGTATATATTTTTTTACTATAATAAACACTTTGGTAATATAATTAGTAGAGAGGAGTTGATACTCATTGGCTCTTAATGAATATACTCTATCTGTAAATGAATTTCTAGAACCTGATGTTAAATCAGGTCCTGAAGCAGTATGTAAATTGCTTGTACAACTTCTATTACTGGAGCCTAATACTTATGATACTCATCCTGAAATGGGTGTCGGTATTGTATCCAGATATAGATATAGTTTTCTTGGACATGCAGATGAATTACAAAGAGACTTCCAGAATCAAATTACTAAATATTTACCTGTATTAACTGGTGTGGTAATTAATGTAAGAGAGTTTCAGAGAATGTATTATATTACAGCTACTTTTAATAAGACTGTATATGTAATTACAGTAGATGAAGCTTTCCGTATTAATACAGATTATAGATCACTAAACGAAATCATGGGAGGATAACAAGGACATGGCAACAAAGAAAGTATCACCACCTGAGTCTGATGATAGGACTGAAAAGGCAGCTAAGGAATATAAGGGTGTTCGTAGAACTCCTGCATATGATAATGTAGAAGATATTCCTAAGCTGGATCTGGATAAGAAGGTAGAAGAAGCTGCTGAAAGAGCAGCTAATGAATTTAAGACTTTTGTGCCTGTAACTCAGGCAGCTCCTGCTCAGAAGGCTATTAGTCTTTCTGACCTAAATCCAATTAATCCTAAAGTATTTGCTGCTAAGGATGAAGATCTCCAGGGTCCTACTATGGGAGATGCTCTGTTTGATCAACTAGATGAAGCTCTTGAGAGAACCAAGAAACAGACTCAGGAACTTCATGAAGATATTATTGAAAAAGCTCAGGAAGAAGCATTTGAAATGGGTGTTGATCCTGTAGATAATACTACTTCTGGTATTCCTGAAGCTCCAGAAGGTCAGACATCATCTGAGTTTGATGATCTTTTTAAGGATGAAGAAGCAGAAGATGAAGACGATGATGTAGATGAAGATTTCATTAGAGCTCATACTGCTTCTAAGAAGAAAACTCCTGTTGTAGAAGAGAAGGCTCCTGTAGATGAACCTGCTCCTACAGAAGAAGATAAATTTGAAGAATATAAGAATAGCTCTAAGAATATTCTAGATGATCTTGCAGATGAAGAGGATGATATCTTCAAAGATGACGTTGATGAAGAAGAATATAATCCCTCTTCTGATGAAGATGAAGTCCCCGATGCTCCTGATCTTGAAGACATGTCTGAAGAAGACAGACAGAAGGTTGTTGATGAGATCAAGACTCAGATTAAAAATAATATTACTCCTATCAAGAAATTTGATCTTGATAAGTTTAAGATCAAAAAGAAGCCTGTTAGTATCAGTACTATTATGAAGATCACTAAGGCTGAGACTAATATTGCTGATTGGGTACTGCCGGTTGCTAAGAGGCCTATCTCTTGTAGTGCTATTAGTGGTACTGAAATCATTAAGCTTGATCCTCGTAATAGTAATCGTAATAGGCTTAATACATATAGGGATATCTATAGAATTATCTATGATCATATTGTAGATAATAATAAGCCTGAATTTGAAGCTTGGCTTAAGACTACTGCATATCATGATCTAGAGCATTACTATTTCTGTATTTATAAGGCTACTTTCGGTAAGAATAACTTCATGAACAGAGAATGCACTAATCCTAAGTGCAAGCATAATTTCATTGCTGATATTGATCTTGATGATATGGTCAATTATGCTAATGAAGATGCTAAGAGTCTTGTTAAAAAGATCTTTGAGCATGATACTACTACTAAAGATCACGAGATGGAAAATGATCTTGTACAGATCTCTGATAACTACGCAGTTAGCCTGACCATGCCAACTATTTGGTCAGTCAGTATTGAATCTGCTTCTCTAAGTGAGCAGTTCATTCAGAAGTATGCAGATCTGATTAATATCTATTCTTTCATTGATGAGATTTTCTATATTGATGCAGAGAATGAAGAACTTATTCCTGTAGACTTTAAGCCTGTTGCAAATGATCAGACTAAGACTGTTGCTAACAAGATTAGAGTTTGCTATAATATCATTAACTCTCTATCTTCTGACCAGTATATTACACTAATGGGATATGTCGGGAAGATGGATAGTGATAATACTGTTATCAGTTATCAGGTTCCTGAGTGCACTTGTCCCAAGTGTGGTTCTAAGATTGAAGCAACACCTGCAACTGCAGATGAATTGCTTTTTACACGACATCAGCTCGGAGCTATCGCAGCTACCTAAACATTTGTGAAAGTATAGTAAGCTTCTACAGGGGTAGAATAAATATAATGGATTTATTCAATGCCCCTGTAGAACTCTTTCAAGAATTTGTTAGGAGTGCATATCAACAGAATCTCCTTCAGATCCAAGCTGATGAAGAAAATAAAGAGAAGGAAAAAGAAGAAGCAAAAAATAAACAACAGCAGCAACGACCAGTTCAATCCCCTTCTACTAATATGGAAGACATTATAGATATGATAGAAGAAGGAGGTTGATGATTTGATTTCAGCTCCAGAATTTGCTAAAAATATTGATACAAATAATCTGGTCAATATACTGAAAAAACATTTTGATCAGGTTATGACTCTATATAATATCATCGGTAGAAGAGATGACATTGATGTATTGGTATTGGATGATAAGGGAGATAAAATACAGTTTGGATTGCTATTAGAAACACATGAAGATGCATCTAGACTGTATAATCTCTTAAATGGTTCAGTGTTCCAAGCATATGATTGTAAGTATACTCTACAGATGATGATGAACAAAAATAGAATTACAGTATCATTTAATAAAGCATAATATAAACCCATATACCTCTTTAGGTATATGGGTAATTTTATTTACATATTATTAATACTTTATAGAATAAGGAGAGTTATAAAATAATGATTATTATTGAATCTGCACATAGTAACCCAATTATACTAAATGAAGCAGCATCTGTTCTGCTAGTAAAAACTAAAATTGATGCTGTAAAAGATAAAATTACAGGTATTCTATCTGGTGATCTTAAGATCAAAGATCCTGAAAGTCAGAAAGAGCTAGATTCTTGGATGAATGATCATGAGAATGATCTTAATAAATTAAATAAAGCTTTACGTGTAGATGTAGAGAAGCTTTATAAAGAGAAGACTGGTATTAATGATTTTATAATTACTATTGGACTAGTAATAGTATCTGGTGTAGTTGTTGCCATTAATCCTATTGCTGGACTGATTGTTTCTTGTATTGCTCTTCTTGAATCTATTCTAGTTCTCATTAAGAATGTAGATAATAGTAATAAGATGTCCACAGCTGTAAATGCTATTAAGAAGATTTATAAAGAAATGAAAAAAGTAGATGTAAAGAAAATCAAAAATAAGAATCTTCAAGAGAGATTTGTAAAGTTGATGGATGAAATGGAAAATACTCTAGATCAGGTTGGAGCTAGAGATAATTAAAATTAATGGAGTAGTATGAATTCATACTACTCCTTTTCTTATTAACTTATTTTTATATATTATAACAAATTAATAAGTATAAACTAGTTATATTTCTATTCTAATTAAGAAGGAGAGTATTATATATTATGGCTAGTGAGAAAGCTGTTAAGCTAATTAACAAGGTACTAAATGAAGGCCGCTTCCATGATAAAGATATCGAAGTTGCAGATAAGTCTGTTAAAGAAGATGATCTGGAAGCTGCTCTCAAAAGCAAAGACATCAAGAAGCTTCGTGATCTAAGAGCTAGATATGAAAAAGCTCTGAAGTATATCGAAGAAGCCAAAACCAAGAAATATGTTGCAGATGGAAAGTACTGGGAAGCTCCTGAATGGATTCTCGGTGTTCTGTCTACTATTGCTATTTCTCCCATTGGTGCAGGTATTACTGCTTATCTGAGCAGTCGTAAAACCAAGTTTGCAAAGGATGAGCTTGAGAAGATGGAAGAGTCTCTAAAGAAGGCTCAGGCCAAAGTTGAAGAGTTCTTTGCAAAAGAAAAAGAAGCCACTCATGAAGCTGCTGTAAAGCTCATTGAGCAGGTTCTTAAAGAAGGTCGTTATCAGGATAATGCTATCAAGAAAGCTGAAGTAAAGGCTGAGTATGATCTTGATAAAGCTATTGAAGAAGATGATGAGAAGAGAGTCAAGAAACTGAAAGCTCAATATGAGAAAGCTCGTGGGCTTATTAAGGCTGCTAGGGGCAAGAAGAAACTGCCTGATGGAAAGCACTATTGGGAAGTTCCTGAATGGATGCTATTCCTGCTGGCTCCTTGGCCTATTTCTTCTGGAATCATCACTTATACTACTAGTCAGAAAACTAAGTTTACTGATGAAGAGCTGGATAAGATTGATGCTACTCTCGAAAAGGCTATCGAGAAGTGTGATAAGTTTCTAGAGAAGTAATATTATTAGGGGTAAGATCTTTTATGATCTTACCCCTTTCTTATTCACATAATAATAAATCCCTGTTAATTTTTATATAAAGGAGAGTTTAATATATATGGGATATGTAAGAGCTAAAGATAATCCTATTGTCATTAATGAGTCTTTAATGGGTAAGATTCTTAAGAATACTCCAGACTTTTCTGGTAATCCTTATAAGAAATATAACCCTACAATTGTTGATGTAAAGAATAAGAAAGTAATCAAAGGTAAAGATGCTAAGCAGATGATCGAAGATATTGATAATGGCAGCTTTATCAATGTTGATAAGAGTGTACATGGTACACCAAAAGAAAATAAAGAACTCAAAGATAAATTTAAAGATGCCAAGACTGTTAAGTTTAAAGAAGTAAAACAACCTAAGGTTAAAAAGAGTGAAGAAACTGCTCTTGTACCTGTTGTTAAGAAATAAGAGGTAAGTAAATATGGTTATTGTTGAAGCTGCTCAGAATCCTATTATTCTCAATGAGTTTGCTCTATTCGAGAAACTTAATATAAAGAAAGATGAGATTAAAGCCACTGTTAGAAAAATTATTGATGGTGGTGTAAAAATTAAAAATAAAGATGATGAAGATGAAGTTAAAGAATTCATCGACAAGAATGAGAAATCATTTAAAGAGATCTATAAAGCTCTAGATGTAGATCTTTCTAAATATAGTACATCTAAAGAGGGAAGAAAGCTGCTTATCAGTTTAGCTATTTTTGTTCTAAGTTCTATTGTGATTATCTTTGCTCCTGCAGCTATCATCTTCGGAGCAGTAGTTATTCCAGTAGAATTTATTATTCTTCTAACTGAAGTATTATCTTTTGTATATAGTGTTGTAAAGTCTGTTTCTATATATTCTAAATCAGGTTCTATTAATGAAGCTTTTGATGCTCTAAATAAGATCAAAAGTAATCTTAAGAAACTTGATGTATCTAAGTTTGATAATGATAGACTTACAGAAAAATACAACATTCTTATGGAAGAGATTGATAGTGATATGAAATCTCTACGTAAGAAAAGGTCTTAATAGGTCATAATCACTTCAAATAATATTATTTTTTATGATTTGATGATTATAGGACTTAACTTTTTAGTAAAGACTTAAATCAATATTAACCTGATTTAGTCAATATAAGAGTTGAGCATCATTTCATAAAGGAGAATACCGAGAATGCCAGTTTTTGCTTATGTGCATGAAAATGCCGTTAAGAAAGAACATTCTGATAAGGCAACTGCTCTAGTAGAAGCTGCCATTCAGAGTGTTGTCAAGAAAAATTCCAAAAGCATTGCTGATAAAGCTTGCAATAAGAAACCCAGTAAACCCAAGAAATAAAATACAATAAAAAGGATTTTAGGAGGCCTACTAAAAATGGTATTTAGCTATAAGAAGATCAACGAAGAAGCAGAGATCGAAAAGGTAGAAACTGAAGTTAAGGCTGAGCCCGAAACTAAGCAGGCTGCTATTGATCTACTGAAAGAACTGCTCTGCAAACTCACTGGTGAGTGTGAAGAAGCAGAAGAAAAGGTTGAAGAGCCCGCTCCTGCTGATGGGGAAGAGAGCGAGGAAATCGAAGTTGACGCCGAGACCTGCAAGGAGTCTGCTCAGATTCTTGTAAAGGCTATGGGCGCTGTTATGGAAAGCACTGCTAGCGTCGAAGCTAAGCTAGAGGCTACCAACATCCTCAACAAGTCCCTGAAGAAGATCATGGAAGAGGCCGGTATCGAAGAGACTGACGGTGGTCTTCCCTGTGAAGCTGCAGAGAACGAAGAGAAGGATGAGACCTGCAACGAAACTGGTGAGAAGAAGCCCACCGATGTCGATGTGGCTGCTGCCAATGGCGAAGGTGAACTCAAAGAGTCCGCTGCAATGGCACTTCTCCGTCAGATGCTCAAGAAGTAAAATTAATGGGAGTGAGGTAGATTTACCTCACTCCTGTTTTCTATTTATCACTCATTAAGGAGAGTATTAAGAGCTTCAATTAGAATCATAGCAGCTTCATGTTTAGCTGTAGTATCAAAAGCAGCTGTTCTTAAATTAATCCTATCATGCATATCTTTACTTTTTGGAGAATTTGTAATTTTTTCTTTATTCATATTTTGTAAATAATTATGTCTATTTTTTGCTTCATCTTCATCATAATCATATCTAGAATTTGATTTTGGATTTAAATCTAACTTTCCTCCATTATTTATATAACTACCAATTCCTTTTCTATAATTATTTATTTTGCTACTATTATGATCAAGATTATAAAGATTAGCTAAATCATTTCCAATTTTTTTATATTTGGATTGATCTTTTTTACCGTAATATACTATTTTCTTTTCTTCATCTTCTAATTGATCTTCTAAATCAGCTTGTTTCTTTTTTAATAAATCAGCATGTCTATATTGCCATCTTTCAGATTCATTAACAGAAGAGAGTACATTCTTTAGTAGTTTTAATGCTTCATTGCTAGGCATATTATATTAACCTCATTTCATTTAAGAATAGTATTACTAAATCGTCATCTATACAAAAAAAAAACGCAAAAATAGTAAAGAAAATAGAATAAAGTTACTGATCTCTATTGGATAACTATATAATAAGTATTAAATCTATTAAAGTTAGGAGGTTTAAGATATGAGTTATGCACTTCCATTTGAAAGCAGTTCTGTGTTTATTGTAATCATGTGCTATCTATTAGCTGAACTATATAAAGCTTTTATCTGTAAGACTAAGAATAGTATGGGTAGAAGATTACTACCTGTATTTTGCTCTCTTGCTGGTGGATTAATTGCTAGTATTATTTACTTCATTGATCCATTTTATCTAACAGGTGATGCTAGATATCTATCTACTCTTACAGTAGGACTTCTATCTGGTTTAGCTTCTACAGGTGTACATCAGATTATTTCTCAACTATCTGGTTGGAATAATAATACTATTGATGATACCAATCCATTCACCAAAGAATAAATAAATTAAGAGGTGTATCTAAATGATACACCTCAATTTTATTAATATATTACTATTGTTCTAATTGTACATATATGAATCTATTTGAATAATCATAAATTATAACTAATTAATAAATAAACTTTTCTCGTTAATTAGGGGGTTTTAATAGTGATTATTAAACTCGTTGATATAAATAAACGTCTCAAAGCACTGTCTGAGTCTATCAGTATGACTAATAATACTATAGACTCTGTATATAATCTAGCAGTAAAAACAGGTAAATATTCTTCTATAATTACCTGTCTTGAACAATGGTATAGATTACCAGGAAGAACTATCGAAGATAGAGCTTATAAAGCTATTGCTCTATTAGATAGACTATCAGAATCTAAAGCTTCTAAATATCAGATTGATAGATGTGCTGATATTATTAATGAAGCTATAGTACTAAAGTTTAGAGATGCTGATGCTCTACAGAGATC
>AUXO017340128.1_pt1 | contig 12089 bp, 12 predicted proteins | sample 768731 | NCBI WGS metagenome assembly AUXO01 (sample SAMN02715735, study PRJNA202380) | gut metagenome | biome: sheep rumen | host: Ovis aries | place: New Zealand: Palmerston North | reverse complement strand
AATAAAAAGAATTTAACTATATTAATTGAAGCAGGTGTATTTGATTCTTTAAATGTAAATCGTGCAACTATAATTAAAAATATAGACTCACTTTTAACATATGGAGACTTAATACAAACTTTATCTAAAGATTTAGTAAGTGAACCTGAACTTAAAGAAGTAGAAGAGTATGATGATGTTACTTTAATGAATAAAGAATATGAATTATATGGTTTCTATGTATCTAATCATCCTTGTTCAAAATATAATTGTTTTAAACAAAAAGATATTAGAAAATACTATGATAAGTTTATAGAAATGGTTGTATTAGTTGATAGAATTAAAACACTTAAGACTAAAAATAATGATGATATGGCATTTATTACTTATGAAGATGAAACTGGAGAAGGGGATGCTGTAGTATTTAAAGAAGCATTTGATAACTTATCTGATATTAAAGAAAAAGATTTAGTAAAAATAGTTGGACATGTTGAAAGAAGAATGGATAAGTTCCAATTAGTTATTAAAAGTATAAAAAAGGAAGCATAAAAAACTTCCTTTTTTGTTTGCAAATACTAGTCATATGTATTATAGTATTACTTATTTAAAAGAAGGGGAAGATGGGTATGGATGTATTATATACAGCTAATGATAAATATACTGACATAATGTTAACTTCAATGGTTTCTTTAATACATAATGGTGGATTTCAAGATATTACATTCCATATTGTTACTGAAAATTATTCTTATGATGATTATAAAAAGGTTAGTGACGTTTTAACTAGATATGATAATGTTGATTTATTTTTTTATAATTTAGAAGACTATAATATTGAAGAATTTAATATACCTAAATGGAAGAATACTCAAATAGCTAATGCAAGAGTTTTTTATAACAGAATATTAAGTAATAATCCTAAAGGTGAACAAATATTATATATTGATTCTGATACTTTAATAGTTGATAAAATCGATGATATAAGTAAAAAGGAAGAAAATCCAATTTATGCGGTACAAGATTCAATTAAAAAAGATTACTATCATAATTTAGGATTAAATGAGTATTACAATTCAGGAGTACTACTATTTAATAGAGATACTTGGAAAGAAAAAAAATTAGATGATAAAATCTATGAATTCTTAGCAAGTCATGATGTAACTAGTTTTGAGTTTCCTGATCAAGATTTAATAAATATTACATTACAAGATGAAATAGGTAAAATGCCTCTTGAATATAATATATGTGTTTATCCTTTTATGTTTAATGAAGCTCAATTTAATCTTTATTATGGAAATGATTTAAGAAGTTACTCTCTACAAGAAATAGATGAAGCACGTAAAAATGCTAAAATAATTCACTTCTATGGTACTAATTGTAATAAACCATGGTTAAAAAATAAGATTAATCCATTTAATGAAACTTATAGAGAGTATTTACATGAAGTTAATCCTGAATATGAAATTAAACCTATTTCAGGTATAGCTGGATTCTTAGCTAATTCTCCAACTCTTTTTTATAACTTATTAGCACTTAGATCTAATATGAAAGAAGATACTGTAAAACGTATTAAAAAAAGATGTTTAAAATAGTATAATTTAATAGGGTGAATTATATGAAGATTGATTATAAAATAGCAGGCTATTTGCTTATATTTGCATCTATTTTATTTATTGTTGCAGCAGTGTTTTCTTATTATGAAAAAGATATGGTATTAATGTATTTTTCTATACCTTCTGCTGTTATATTTTTAATCGTTGGTGTAATTATGAAATTAAAAGATAAAAGTAAATAAACTTTTATCTTTTTTTTACCCAAAAGGTGCGTTTTTATGTATAATAGTACCTTAAAGAGGAAAGTTTATGAATGAATATGAAATATATAGAAAATCTTTAGGAAATATACCTGATTTTATAAAGAAATATTTAGAGTTAGATATCATGAAAAGATTAAAAGGAATTAGTCTTTTATGTGGGATGGATTATGCTAGTAAAGCTGCATATGATTTTCCTTATTATATTTCGAGATATGATCACTCTGTTAATGTGGCTTTAATAACTTGGAAGTTAACTCATGATAAAACACAAAGTATTGCTGCTTTATTTCATGATATTTCTACACCTGTTTTTTCACATGTAATTGATTACCTTAATAATGATTTAGTTAAACAAGAGTCTACTGAAGAATTAACTGGTGATATTTTAAGAGAATCAGATGAGTTAAAAGAATGTTTAAAAATAGATAATATTGATATAGAAGATGTTATAGATTTTAAAAAGTTTAGCATTGTTGATATTGAAAGACCAGGAGTATGTGCCGATAGAATAGATGGAACTTTATGTTCTGCCATTAATTGGCTTAAGAGCACAAATGGTAAAGAATGTGCAAGCATTGTTGATGATTTAATTGTTTCTAAGAATGAATTAGGAGTTAAAGAAATAGCATTTAGAAGTATAGATAAAGCAACACTTTTTACTAGACTTAATGATGAAGTTAATAGAGAAACTCATACTAATAATGATAACTATATGATGAATCTTTTAAGTGATATAGTAAAACTTGCATTAGAAGAAGGTATTACTGACTATAAATCCCTTTTCTATATAACTGAAAGAGAATTCATTGAATGTATAGAAGATAATCTAGATTTAAATGAAGAATTAAAAGAAAAATGGAATTTATTTAAATCTATTAAAGAAATACCAATTATTAAAATGCCTGATATTAAAAATAAGATAATAAATCCATTGGTGGTAGATAAAAGACTTAAAAAAATGTTATAATTAATTAAGGTGATATATATGGATGATGATAGCAAGAAAATATTACTCTTAAAAATAGGAGTAGGTTTCTTAGTATTTTTAGCTATTCTTGTTGTTATAGGTATTATACTTGCAGTTAAGAATGGTAATAAAAAACAAGATGATGGATATGAGGCAACTACTAGAAGAACTATAAGTGGATTTACTAGTGAAGAAGTAGTAACTGGTAATACAAATGAGTCGACTAGTACTACAGTTGAGACAACTAGTACAACTGAGGTTACGTCTTCTACTAGTACAACTACTACAACTGCAAGAGCAGTTGTTCCAACTAATCCAAATACTACTAGAAGAACAACTAAAAGAGTTACACAACCACCTCAAACACAAGCACCACAACCAACTACACCAGTTGTTCCTGAAATAGTATTTACTGAAATAACTAGTAGTAATAGGTCTAACTATGCAAATGCTGATTCATCTTTTGAATGGAGTTTAGTTAATATTATACAAAGTAAGACTAGTTCTAAATACAAAGTAGCTGCAGAGTTAAGAACTGCTGCTGAGCAAATTGCAGAAGTTTGCTGCAATAGTGGTAAGAACTATTGCAATGAAGATGCTACTCAAAAATTTAATGAGTTAGGTTATAATTTCTTTACAATTAATTATAATGATTATGGTTCTGGATTAACTGCGTCTCAAGCTTATAGCAATATTAAGAGTGCAGGTAGAAGCGTAATTGAAAGTGGAAAATATAAATGGGTAGGAGTAGGAGTTATTAAGAATCCTAAACTTGGAGGTACTACTTGTTACTCTGTTGTTATGTCATATGATAATTAGGAGGGTTTTAAATGTTTGAATATATGGGAGATAGACTTTCTAATGCCATTAAGAATATTCGTGGTATGGGAAGGATTACTGAAGATAATATAAGTGAGGCTATGCGTGAAATACGTATGGCTCTTTTAGAGGCAGACGTTAACTATGAAGTAGTTAAAGAGTTTGTTAAAAACGTTAAAGAAAAAGCTTTAGGTATGGATGTTGGTAAAAGTCTTAAACCTGAAGAAGTATTTATAAAACTTGTAAAAGATGAATTAGTTTCCCTTTTAGGTGGAGACTATGTTCCTTTAGAAACTAATGGAAATCCAACTATAATAATGATGGTTGGTTTACAAGGTTCTGGTAAAACTACTATGAGTGGTAAGATTGCCAACTTAGTTAGAAAGAAATATAAAAAGAATCCTTTACTTGTTGCTTGTGATATTTATAGACCTGCAGCAATTGACCAATTGGTTGAAGTTGGTAAAGGACTTGGTGTAACAGTATTTGAAGAAGGAAAAAAGAATCCTAATGAAATTATTCGTCATGCCTTAGAATATGCTAAAGAAAATAAACATAATTATATAATCATAGATACTGCTGGTAGATTACAAATTGATGAGACTTTGATGGGAGAACTTGTTGATATTCAAAATGAATTTCATCCAAATGAAGTATTACTTGTAATTGATGCTATGATGGGTCAAGATGCTATTAATGTTATAAATGGATTTAATGATAAATTAAGTTTAACTGGTGCTATTCTTACTAAGATGGATGGTAATACTAAAGGTGGTGTTGCTTTATCTGTAAGACATTTAACTAATGTACCTATCAAGTTAGTAGGTGACTCTGAAAAGATGGATGGAGTAAGTGAATTCTATCCTGAAAGAATGGCTGAACGTATTCTAGATATGGGTGATATTTTATCTATTGCTGAAAAAGTAGAAGGAATATACAGTGAGGCTGATGCTAAAGACTTAGCTAAGAAGATGAGAAAAGGTGAATATGATTTAGATGATTTTCTAAATACACTTGGTCAATTTAAAAAGCTTGGACCTTTAGAAAATTTACTTAAGATGATTCCTGGAGCTAGAAAAGCTGGACTTAATAATATCAATTTTAATCCTAAAGATATGGCTCATATTGAAGCAATTATTCAATCAATGACACCATATGAAAGAAAACATCCTGATGTAATTAAAATGACTCGTAAACAAAGAATTGCTAAAGGATCAGCAAGAAGTGTTGAAGAAGTTAATAGATTATTAAATCAATTTGAACAAATGAAAAAAATGATGAAACAATTTAATAATGGTAATTTCAAAATGCCTTTCTAGGTGATGATGATGAATAAGATAAAATATGTTTTATTCGGAGTTATTGCTACTTTGTTCATATTTACTATATTTGGTATTATTAATTCTGTAATAAATATGAACAGTACTATTTATGTTAAAGAAGTACCAAAGTTTGATGAAAAGATAGATACAATAAACAAGAATATAGGAAAAATAAAAAATGAAGTGTGTGTTAGTAGACTTAATAATCTTGTTTCAAGGGTAAAAGATACATACTATAAAAAGAATGTTAGTTTAAAAGAATACTATAAAAATTATAATAAAGATGATGTTACTTTTAGTGATTTATTTGATTTAACACTTTCTTCGTGTGGAGTATCAAGTGAAGAAGTACCAAGTATAATAGATTTAGTACTTAGTAGTAGAGTATATCCTGATAGTGTTTCTAATAGATATAGAACTTCTTATGAATTTAGAATAACTGATTATCTTAATAGAAAAAGTACTTACGAGTTAAGTGATGAAATTGGAACTTACTCTAGTAAAGAAAATGAACTAAAAGCAATTAATGATTTAACAGAAAGACTAGTAAAATGAAAAAAGTATATAACTTATTATTTATAATTAATGTAATACTTGGTTTATTTATCTTTGTTAATTATTTTTTCTTATATAAGTATTCTAATTTTTCTATATTTTTATCAATTGTATTAAGTTTAATATATATTGCATGTGCGTGTCTTTATAATAATAAAAAGAATAAGAGAATAGAGTTAATAGATATATTATTTGTAAGCATTAGTTGTTTACTTATAATGACTATGTTTATTACAAGTATATTATTTCAATTAGAAATAAATAGTATTTATTGTTTACTATACTTTAATTTATTGATTTTAATACCACATGCACTAATAATTATTTACAATTTATTAAGATAAAGCGGATATTTAACATTATCTGCTTTTATTTTTGTTTACTAAAATGTGTAAATAAACTATACTTATATTAGAATTGAAGGTGTAAACAATGTATGATAGAAATAAATTTTCATTTGTAGTTCTTACAGCTTTTGTATTCTTGTTTTCAATTATATGTATGAGTTTATCTTCATCTTATGGCTTAGATGAAGAAACTCCAAGATGGAATGTGTCATTTAACGCTGTAAATGTAGTTGATAGTACTGCTTCTTTATATGATGAAGTTAGATTAAATAAGAATAGTACTTCATTATCAAAATTAGGTTTTATATTTGATAATGCTGGGGATACAATTACATATAGAATAAATGTACTTAATTCAGGTAATAGAGATGCTGTTATTAGTTCTATTTTATTAAGCAGAGCAGTATGCTCAGATGCAACTTATTGTGATAATTTAGACTATAACCTTACTTATGAAAATGGTACTGCAGTTTCAAGAGGAGATACGCTTCCTAAGAATAGTGGTGTAGTTATGTTATTAACATTTAAACATGTTGGTAATACACAAGATGGTGACGTTACAATTAAGAATATTGATTTTTCGATTAATTATATGGAAGGATAGGTAATATGAAGGATATAATTCAAAGTAAATATTTTAAATGGGGTTTAACTGCTTTTTTAGTAATAGTTGCAGCTATGCTTTTAAATTATTTTATAGACAACATTGGTAATTTAATTAGTCTAATAAGTGGTTTCTTAAAGATATTAACATCTTTAATAATTGGACTTGTTATTGCATATTTATTAAATCCAATTGTTAAATTCTTTGAAAAGAAAGCATATAAGAATGTTAAATCTAGTAAGAAGAGAAGAAACATTTCTATAGCAACGACTTATGTAATTGCTATAGTTGTTACTGCTACTATTATTAGAATTGTAGTACCACAATTATTAAGTAGTGTAATCTTACTTATTCAACATTCAGATCAATATGCTATTACTATAACAAATTTCGTTAAAAAAACAGTTATTGGTGAAGCTAATTTTAGTACTTATAGTGTTTATATAAATGACTTTACTAATAGTTTAAAGAATAGCTTACCAGCACTTCAAAATGCTTTTTCTACTATTAGTAATGGTGTAGGAGTATTTGTATCAGGATTCTTTAATTTACTTATTGGTTTAGTATTCTCAGTATATATACTTGCTAATACTAAAGAATTTGCTGGTGGTACACGTAAAACACTTTATGCATTCTTTAATGTTGAAAAGGTAAATAATTTTATTAATAAAGTTAATTATGTAAATAGTATTTTCTTAAGATTTATTATTGGTAAATTAACAGACTCAAGTATTGTTTGTTTAAGTACACTTGTATTTGTACTTGTATGTGGATATCCATATCCATTACTAATTGCAATACTTATTGGTATAACAGATTTAATACCTTATTTTGGACCATATATTGGAACAATTCCAAGTGCAATTATTATTGCAGTTGTTAATCCAGTTAAGGCTGTTATATTTATTCTATTTATTATTTGTTTACAACAAATTGATTCAAACTTTATTACACCAAGAATTCAATCAAATGCAACAGGATTACCATCATTCTGGGTTCTATTTGCAATTACAGTATTTGGTGGATTATTTGGAGTTGTTGGACTTTTAATTGGAGTTCCATGCTTTACAATTATTTATGAAATTGTAAGAGACTTTATAAATGACAATTTAAGAAAGAAGAGTTTACCTGTTGAAACTGATTATTATACAACTTCAGCTCAACTGGAAGAGAAGAGAATAAAGGCTAAATTAAGTGAGGAATAGTATATTACTATTCTTTTCTTTTGCTTTTTTTGGTATAATTGACATAGGGTGGAAATATGAATAGTATTTTTGATTATACAATTGAAATGTTAGAAGAATACTTTCTTAGTATCGGAGAAAAGAAATTCAAAGCTAAACAAGTTTTTGAGTGGATATATCAAAAAAGGGTATATGACTTCGATCAAATGAGTAATCTTAGTATTGATTTAAGAAATAAACTTAAAGAAAACTTTGATATCTCTCTTTTAAAATTAAGAAAGAAACAAGTTAGTGAGGATACTTCTAAATATTTATTTGAATTATTCGATGGAAATCTAATTGAGTCTGTTCTTATGAGACATGACTATGGTATTTCTGTTTGTGTTTCCTCTCAAATAGGTTGTAATATGGGATGTGCTTTTTGTGAGTCAGGTAGACTTAAAAAAGTAAGAGATTTACAAGCCTATGAAATAGTAACTCAAATACTTATGATTGAAGATGATATCAAAGAAAGAATATCATCTGTTGTAGTAATGGGTATTGGAGAACCTTTTGATAATTATGATAATGTAATGAGATTTATAAGAATTATTAATGATCCAAAGGGAATTGCAATAGGTGCAAGACATATAACTGTTTCAACATCTGGATTAATAAAAGGTATTGAAAAATATGGTAATGAAAAACTACAAACTAATTTAGCTGTAAGTTTACATGCACCTAATAATACTATTAGAAACAAAATCATGCCTGTTAATAAGGCATTTAAAATAGAAGAACTAATTGATGCTATTTCTAAATATATTGAAAAGACAAATAGAAGAGTAACTATAGAATATTTGATGTTAGATAATGTAAATGATTCTATAGAGTGTGCAGATGAACTTGCTTCATTATTAAAAGGATTAAATGTTTATGTTAATTTAATACCATATAATGAAACTAGTCATATAGAATTCAAGAAAAGTAGTAATGAACATGTTATGAAATTCTATGATGAATTAAAGAAAAAAGGGATTAACGTTACTGTTAGACGTAGATTTGGTAGTTTAATAGATGCAGCGTGTGGTCAGCTAAGAGCAAATGAGGTGAACAAGTAATGAAATCATTTTATATTACAGATACAGGCAAAGTTAGAAGTCATAATGAAGATTCTGTAACTATTGTTAAAAATGCTGCAAGTGAGCATTTAATGATTGTTGCTGATGGAATGGGAGGACATAGAGCTGGAGAAGTTGCTTCTTCTATGGTAATTCAACAAATTGGAGAAAGATTTCAAAAACTATCAACTATTGGATCTAAACAAGATGCAATTGCTTGGTTAAGAGAAAATGTAAAAGAAGTAAACTCTAAAATAATTAGTTACTCAAATGAACATCCTGAAGCAGCTGGTCTTGGAACTACTTGTGTAATGGCTCTTTTAACTAAAGATATGCTAATATTTGTTAATATTGGCGATTCGTCTGGATTTGTATTTAAAGATGGTAAATTGAAGAAAGTTACTAAAGATCACACTCTTGTTAATTTCTTAGTTGAAACTGGAGAATTAAGTGAAGAAGATGCAGTTAATCATCCTAAGAAGAATGTTTTAATGAAAGCTCTTGGTGCAACTGATAAATGTGAAATGGACATGTTTGAAGTTGAAACTGATGTTGATGCTATTATGTTATGTTCAGATGGACTAACTAATATGCTTAGTCAAGAACAAATTGAAAGAGTTTTAAATGATGATGATTTATCTGTTGATAATAAATTAATTAAGCTTGTTAAGAAAGCTAATGTACGTGGGGGCCTTGATAATATTTCGATAGCATTCATAGACAAAGAAGGTGTACGCAAATGATAACTAAAGGTCAAAGGATAAACGATAGATACCAGATAATGAAAACCATCGGTGAAGGTGGAATGGCAAATGTTTATCTTGCTTACGATACTATACTTGATAGAAACGTAGCAGTAAAAGTTTTACGTGGAGACTTGGCGACTGATGAAAAATTTGTAAGAAGATTTCAAAGAGAAGCATTATCTGCTAGTAGTTTAAGTCATCCTAATATAGTAGAAGTATACGATGTAGGAGAAGATAATGGTTCTTACTACATAGTAATGGAATATATTAAAGGTAAACATTTAAAACAATTACTTAAACAAAGAGGTAAACTTACTTTAACTGAAGTAGTTGATATCATGTTACAAGTAACTGATGGTATGAGTGCAGCACATGATAAATATATAATTCATAGAGATATTAAACCTCAAAATATAATGATTTTAGAAAATGGATTAATAAAAATAACAGACTTTGGTATAGCAATGGCACTTAATTCAACTCAACTTACCCAAACTAATTCAGTAATGGGTTCAGTTCATTATTTACCACCTGAACAAGCAAGTGGTAAAGGTGCTACTATTCAAAGTGATGTATATTCAATGGGAATTCTTATGTATGAGTTATTAACTGGTCAATTACCTTTTAAAGGTGATAATGCAGTTGAGATAGCTCTTAAACATATTAAAGAACCTTTCCCAAGAATTAGAAGTGTTCTTCCTAATTTACCTCAATCAATTGAGAATATCATTATGAAAGCAACAGCTAAGAATACTAAAAATAGATATGCTGATGCTAGAGAAATGCATGATGATTTAATAACAGCTTTATCTGATGAAAGAGCAAGTGAACCAACATTTAGTTTTAAATATAAAGAAAATGATGGGGAAGAGATGGACGCAAAAGAAAAGAAAAAGACTGTTAAAAAAGATGATGTTGATTTATCTGGATTTGATGATGAAGAAGAAAAAAAGATAGATAAAAAAGAAGATAAAAAGAGTGTAAAACACAAAGAAAATGAAGAAAAGGGTGATGTAGATATAAAAGCTCATAAGTTAAGTGAAAACGAAATTAAGCGTGAAATACGTAGAAGAGAAAATAAGGTTTTATTAGTACTTGGAGTAATATTTACAGCTTTAGTACTAATAATTGTTACAGCATTTGGTATTATGAATTTAACAGGTAATGTTAAAGAATTAAAGGTTCCAGATGTATCAAATATGTCTGAAGTTGAAGCAGCTGATGCTTTAGAAAAAGCCGGTTTAACTGTAGCTGAGGAAAATAAATATGTTCCTAGTGCTGATATACCTGAAGGAAGTGTTGTTAAGACAGATCCTGCAGCTGGTAGAACAGTTAAATCTGGTAAAGAAATAGTACTTTACTTATCTAGTGGCGATGAAGCATATACTTTACCTGACTTTATAGGTGAAGATGCAAGTAATGTTAAGTATTCTTTAGAAAAGGAACATAATTTATATGTTCAAATTAAGGCAATTGATACTGATAAGAATGCTAAAGCAAATGAAATAATTTCTTCTGAACCTGCAGCAGGCGAAAGATTAAAATCAGGAGATACAGTAGTTTTATATATTAAACATATTGATGATGTTTATCCAGATTTCTCTAATTCAAGTTTAAGTGATATTGAAAATTGGTGTAATGATAATGGTGTTACATTATCTGAACCTGAATATGTTGAAACTTCAGATTATCCTGCTGGTACAATCTTCTATCAAAGTAAAGCAGCTGGTTCTAAAGTTCAAGCAGGTCAAACATTACAAATACGTATTGCTCAAGAACCATTTGATGCTGGTTCAGTAGTTGATATTGGATAGTTATTATGGTTGGTAGAATTGTTAAGATAATTAGTAATACTTATACTGTATCATCTAATAACAATTTGTATGATTGCATTCCAAGGGGTAAGTTCAGATATGAGGGATTTACCCCTTTGGTAGGTGATATAGTTGAATTTAATGAGAAAGAATTAGTTATAGATTCAGTACATAAAAGAATTAATGAACTTAAAAGACCTGAGGTAGTTAATATTGATAATGTAATAATTGTAGCTAGTTTAACTAGACCTGATTTTAGTTCTTTCTTACTAGATAAGATGATTGCTAATGTTACTTTAAAAAATATTAGTCCTATTATTGTGTTAACAAAGTCAGACCTTTTAACAAAGGAAAAGATGGAAGAGTTTATTCCAATTATTGATTATTATAATAAAATTGGTATTCCAACTTTACTTAATAGTGAATTAGATAAAATAAAAGATTTAATAAAGGGTAAACTTGTTACATTAACAGGACAAACAGGTGCTGGTAAATCCACACTTTTAAATAAGCTTAAACCTGAACTTAATATTAAGACTCAAGATATAAGTGAAGCACTTGGACGTGGTAAACATACTACAAGACACACAGAAATTTATACTTTTGATGACTTTAGTATTGTTGATACTCCAGGTTTTAGTGCTCTTGATGTTGATGTTGAAAAAGAAAATATTAGATTTGCATTTGTTGAGTTTGACAATTCAGGATGTAGGTTTAATGACTGTATGCATATAAATGAAATTGGCTGTAGAGTTAAAGAACAAGTAGAAGCACATGAAGTAATGACTTCTAGATATGAAAATTATAGAAAGATGGTTGAAGAATATGAAGATATC
>AUXO012953173.1_pt1 | contig 12089 bp, 9 predicted proteins | sample 768731 | NCBI WGS metagenome assembly AUXO01 (sample SAMN02715735, study PRJNA202380) | gut metagenome | biome: sheep rumen | host: Ovis aries | place: New Zealand: Palmerston North | reverse complement strand
AACGCCTTCCGCTGTCATGCGCACACCCGCCGGAACGCCCAGCGCAATGAGATCCGCCGCCTGTGCGGTGCACGAGAGCAGCAAAACAGCCGCCAGTACACCGCTCCAACACGTTCTGATTCTGTTCATCGCATCCTCTCCCTTCCTCTTTAGATTTTCCGCCGCCTCCGGACTCTATGCGTGCCCATGTCTGGCGGCATGTCCAGCCATTGCATGTACATCCAGATTTCGAAAACGCCGCTGCAGATATTGAACCGCTTTTTTATTTATGGTATAGTACAGACAGAATGTGTATGAGGGAGAGATAATCATGCGAATTGCCATCGTCGGTTCTCGTTCCGTGACGAAGGACGCGTATCCAATTTTAGAAGCCTACATCCCGCGCGGAGTCAGCGAAATCGTATCCGGCGGTGCCTCCGGTGCCGATGAGCTGGCGGAAGAATATGCCCGCCGCAACCATCTGCCGATGAAAATTTTTCGTCCGGACTATCAGGTCTATCATAAGTCTGCACCGTTGCAGCGCAATCTATCCATCATTCGCTACAGCGACGCGGTTCTCGTCTTGTGGGACGGACAATCGCGCGGTGCGGCGCATGTGATTGTCAACTGCTTTCACGAATACACGCCGGTGCACGTGCTTCTTATTCGAGACGGAAAAGTTGTCAAAACGCTGTTTGGGCAGGAAAACGGACGATTGTTATAATTTTATTTTTTTGCAAAAAAAACGGACAGAAGCCGTCTCGGTCTCTGTCCGTTTTGTGTTATGCAAATACAATTACTCTGCGAGATACGGTGCCGCGATTTTCTCCACGCCGTCCGGATTCTCCGCTTTCCAAGCAAAATAGTCCTTTCCGCTGGCAGCTACTGTCTGTCCCAGCTCCACGAGAAATCTTGGAATTTCGGTTTCCAGAATCGTTCCCAGCTCTGCACCCATTTTCTCTTCTCCCTGCCGGTCGCAGCCGCTCAGATAAAACATATAGGCGGGCTGTTTGTTTTTGATGGCTCCGCGGAAGCCCATCTCTCCAATCTGATGCGTACCGCAGGAGGACGGACATCCGGAAATGTGAATCTGCGGCAGCGCGCCGTCCGGAATCTTTGCTTCTCGAACAGCTTCTACGCAAGCGCGCAGCAGTGCCTGCGAGTCGCGCACGCCAACCTGACAGGTCGATGCACCGATGCAGCTAACCGAGGTCTCAAAGACGGTCTTTGCGGTGCTGCGCGTCAGCTCCAGCATCTTCTTTGCCTCTGTGCCGGTCAGGTTGATGATATATACCGTCTCGTACGGCGCAATACGCATCTCCACCTGCTCCATCGCAGACATGGCATCGCTGACTGCACACAGATCTTCTACTGTCGGCATACCGCCAATCGGATGCCATGCGACAGCGTACAGACCTTCCTGCTTCTGCTCGATGACGCGCGGGTCGGAAACCGTGCTGCCGTCTCCGGTCTTGGTAAAGACAATCGGGTCAACGTGCAGCGTCAGATCCTCTCCGGACGCATATACTTCCTTGAGCTTTTCCAGATAAGCTTGCTTGTACTTGTCTGCGCCGCCCAGAATTTCCTGCAAATAGCGCGTGCGGGCATGACCGCGATTTTGATAATCGCCGTAGGTGCGGAAGGTTACCCACATTGCCTTGAGATAAAACAGCAGCTGATCCGGTTCTACTGCCTCTGCCATTTTGACGCCAAAGCGCGGATTGTTGCCGAGACCGCCCGCCGTGTATACATCAAACTTTCCGTCCGGACGTGCGGCATAGCCCATATCGCGGAATGTCGCATGGGTTACGTTTTCCGGAGAATTGGAAAAGCCAACCTTAAGCTTGCGCGGCATCGGCTCTGCGTTGATAAAGTTCATTGCAAATTCACCGACCGCCTGTGCATACGGCAGAACGTCGAAATATTCGCCCTTCTGCACGCCGCTGAGCGGTGCGCACATGGTGTTGCGCGGAAAATCACCGCCGCCGCCCATTGTGACAATGCCGACATCCAAAGCGCCTTCCATGATATCGCTGGTCGTTTCTGCGTCCATGTCGTGCAGCTGAATGGTCTGACATGTGGTAAAGTGTGCGCGCGGCACATTGTACTTGCGAATGGCTTCGGCAATGTATGCGAGCTTCTGCGCGGTCACACGGCCAGCCGGCATGCGCAGACGCAGCATGTTTTTGGACGGATCATGCTGCGCATAGCTGCCATAGCGGCCGGAAAAACCTTTGTATTCTGCTTTTTTAATCTCGCCCTTGGCGTATGCAATCGCTTTTTCGCGGAACAGCGGCATATCCGCCTTCCAGCTCTGCGGGTCAATCTTTTTCATAACAATTCCTCACTTTGGCGGGATGATGCATCCCCGACTGTTTTATTGATTTCATGCAGGTTTCTGCCATTTTCGTTCGTGCTTTTATTGTAGCACCGGTATATTTGCTTTTCAACCATAAAATAATTTTTTCCTTCTATATTTTTGATTATTCATAGGTATTTATCTATGTACAATTCGCAAACTTCCTCTTGTCAATGCGGCAAATTCACGGTAAACTAAAGATACTTTCAAAAAAGGAGCTGACACTTATGAGCAATCCCATTCTTGTTACCGTTCGCTATACCGTCAAGGACGGCAAGCGCGAAGAATTTTACCGCCGCATCGTCGAGCAGGGCATCGACACGGCATCGCGCGCGGAGGATGGAAACCGCAAATACGACTACTATTATCCGACGGATTCCGAGCAGGATCTGTGCCTGTTGGAGCTGTGGGACAGCCGCGAAGCACAAAAAATTCACGGCACGACCGACCATTATCAGAAGCTGTCCGACTTGAAGGCAACCTATGTCACAAACGCGGAAATTCACATTTACGATCTTGCGGAATAATCCGGCAGTTTCCGCTTGGCTGCTGTTTGCCGGATGCGGCGCATACTTGGAGCTGGTTTTGCACATAAGCGTATTTCACACCGCAGATGCGCATGTGCTCTTTCCGATTTTGTTCGGCATTTGCATCGGAAGCGCAATCGCCTGCTTCAGTTCGCTGTTTCCGTCCAAAATCGGCGGACGCCTTGCGCTCACTTGTTTGAGTTTTCTGTGCGTTTGCTGCGCGGTGCAATGCGTCTATCGCGGTATCTTCGGCAGCTTTATGCCGCTGTCCCAGCTGACGCTCGGCGCGAACGCACTGACCAACTTCAAAGAACAGGTTGTGTACGGTATCTTCCAGCAAATTGTTCCTGTCGCTGCGCTGTGCCTGCCGATTCCGCTTGCATGGTATCTGCTGCGGTCACGCCGCGTCGTTTTGCCGCGTCTAACGCGCAAAACACTGCTTCCCGCAGCAGGAGCTTTAACAGGTATCTGTGTGCTGACCATCGGCGCTCTGCGCCTGCTGGACGGCGGCACGGTATATCGCCTGCTGACCAATACCAGTACGTCCACGGAAAGCAGCGTACGCCATGCCGGCCTCACCGCTACCATGTTTGAGGAGTGTCTGGCACAGCTGGGCGGTTCCTCCGTCACACTGACCGCCAGTGCCCTAGATGGCGATTTGGAGCAATCGTCATCCGACGCTGACAATGTGGATGCCGCGCTGGATTTTTCCGCATTGGCTGACAGCGCCAAGCATGATCCGGTATCTGCCCTTGACCAGTATTGCGCATCCATTGCGCCGACCGATAAAAATCAATACACCGGTCTCACCAAGGATTATAATTTAATCGTAATCTGTGCCGAATCGTTCAGTCCATATGTCATTGACGAACAGCGCACACCTGCGCTGTACAAGCTGGCAAACGGCGGTTTTCGCTTTCACAACTACTATTGCAGTTTTCCCAACACAACGACAAACGGGGAATATGCGCTGTGCATGGGGCTGATGCCGGACATGTCGCGCACAAAGACTGCTTCCAGCTTTGATGTTTCCCGCAGCAACTATCTGCCATACTGTATGGGCAACGTCTTTGCCTCCCGCGGGTATCCCGCCTATGCCTATCACAATTATTACGGCACATTCTATGACCGCAATCACACGCACCCCAATATGGGCTATACGTTTCGGGCAGTCGGCAGCGGTCTGGATATGCCGCTGTCATGGCCGTCCTCTGACAAGGATATGATAGATGCTTCTGTCTCAGAGTATCTGGACAGCAGCACGCCGTTCTGCGCGTATTACATGACGTTTTCCGGTCATTATCAGTACAACTGGGACAACGCCATGAGTGCCAAGAACCGCGATGCCGTCTGCAATCTGCCATATTCAGAAACTGTTCAGGCGTATCTTGCCTGCAACATGGAACTGGAATATGCTTTGGAAGATTTGTTCGAGCAGCTCGAACGCACAGGACAGGCAGACAACACCGTGATTGTTTTAACCGCTGACCATTATCCATATGGATTGTCTGAAAGCCAATACAACGAGCTTGCCGGAAAGGACATTGACACGACATTTGAAAAATATCACAATTCGTTTTTGTGTTATATTCCAAACATGCAGCCGGTCGATGTGGATACCTATTGCTGTGATATCGACATTCTGCCGACTCTGCTCAATCTGTTTGGTGTTTCCTACGATTCCCGCCTGCTCGCCGGAAAAGATATTTTGTCTGACAGCACCCATGTTGCCATGCTGGCTGACCAAAGTTATTTGACGGATTCTTTCCGCTACAACGCGGAAACCGGTACCGCACAATCGTATGATACCCGTCCTGTCAAAGATGCCGACGTCCAAGCATACTGTCAGTATGTCAGCAATGTTTTTTCGTTTTCCACGCAAGTGCTGAACAACGACTACTACGCCCATGTATTTGGGAAATCAGCAGCCAAACAAACGCAAACCTATGACTTTTCCGATATCACCAATCCTTTCGAGGAGGCGAGCGCCCTATTTGCCGCAGAAAACGGCTATATGCAGGCAAAATCCCGCACAGAATTCGGCGCGCAAACATCCGCAGCCTATGGAGAAGTCCTGCGTGCCCTGTATCGCATGGCAGGCGGCACGCAAAGCCTTTCTGACGCCGCTGTGATAACCTGGGCACAGGAACACGCATTGATTTCTGACGATGTCTTCGCACAGGACACCGTGACCTATGGTTCTGTCAGCCGCTTGTTCCTGCGCTATCTCGCAGACAAAAAAATAGATGTCTCTCTGACAGAAACAGATAAAACCCAGCTGGCACAAATTCAAGCAGGATATACAGAATTGGATGATACCACGTGTCTGGCTATGTATTGGATGCGCAAGCATGCCATTTTACAGGACAACGACCTCGGACAGTATTATTCTCTGGCGGATCAGGTTTTAAACCGCGCGCAAATATCGCGGTGTCTGCAGGGTATTTCTTCGCTTGTACAATCAACATCCTAAGAGGACTGCTTCGGCAGTTCTCTTTTTTTACGCTGCGCCAACCGCTTGTCTCTCTGCAAACAACTGCCGGACTTCGCGTGAAACTGCTTCTGCAAAAGCGGCATGACCTGCCGCATTCATATGCTCTTGATCCTTTGCGCTGCAAACAGCATAGTCTGCTGCGCGCAGAAATCCGACATGCCATTTTTTTGCAATGGTCTCATAAACCGACTGCAGACGCTGTGAAACAACAATAGATGCTTGCGAAAATTCCGGATCGCATTCCGGTCTCCAAACATTGTCTCCCAGATAAATCGGAGAAATTAGCAGGATTTCCGCCTGCGGTGCAGCATAGCGGATTTGTCGGAGCAACCGCTCGATCCCTTTTCCAATCACTTCTGCCGATGCACCAAATGCCGTTTTGCAGTCGTTCGTGCCCAGCATCAAAACAACACCATCCACTGTCGCATGTGTTTCCAACAAAATCGGAAGCAATTCTGTGCCGCGTCTGCCGTCGCGCAGCGGATCATCGAAAATTGTTGTGCGTCCGCACAGCCCTTCCTCGATCACATGGTACTGCTGCCCTAATTTTTCTTGCAGCAGACTGGTCCAACGAACGCCCCACGGCAGTCGTTTTCCGCTGTCTCCATCCAATCCCCATGTATTGGAGTCTCCAAAGCAAAGTATTTGACGCATTGCCGCCCCCTCCTTTTCCTAGTTAATTACTATGTTTAGTATGTAAATTACTATACCATACTTTTCTTTCTCTGCCAACCCCTTTTTTGCAAAATTTTGATAGTTGCTGTTTTGCGCATTTTTTCGTATACTAGTCTTATATCAAACCAAAAAAGGAGCCGGCTATGACCTCCAATGAATTGATTGACATTTCCGTCGATATCGGTGCGGCACTCTTGGAAAACGGCGCGGAAATTTACCGCGTCGAGGAATCCATTGCGCGCATCTGCTATGCCTATGGCGCAACGGAAACCAATATTTATGCCGTACCAACCGCTATCATCGCCTCATTTGTACGCGGAAATTCTCATCCGGTCACGCGTGTTCTGCGCATTTATCGGCGCGGAACCAATCTGGGACGGCTGGATCAACTGAATACCTTGTGTCGGGAAATTTGCGCAACGTCAATGACCTATGCACAAATCCGAGAACGTCTGGTTTGCATTCTCCACGACAAACCATTTCACCGCTATCATTTGTGTCTTGCCACCGGCGGCATCGGCTTTTTCTTTACGCTGCTGTTTCACGGCTCGATTCCCGAAGCAATATGCAGTCTGTTTACCTGTATTATCCTCTGGGGCATTATGACATTTTTGCAGGCACTGCCTGCCAATCTGCTGTTTACTAACATCATCGGCGGCACGTGGGTCGCGGCTTGTGCGGTCATCTGCTGGAAGCTGCATGTGATTGAGACGTATCGCGCAATGATTATCGGTTCCATTATGTTTCTGGTTCCCGGCCTGCCTATGACCAATGCCATCCGCGATTTAATCGCCGGAGACATTATGGCGGGCATCTGCAAATTCACAGAAGCGCTGCTTGTTGCCGTTGGCATTGCCGTCGGCGTGGCGCTCCCGCTGGGTATTTTGGCTATGATAGGAGGATAATATGGCTGCCTTGTTATATGAGAGCATTATCAGTTTGTTCGCCAGTCTTTGTTTCGGTATTTTATTTCAACTGCGCGGGCGAAAGCTCATTTTTGCCGCCATTGGCGGAATGATTAGTTGGTTTTTGTATTTAGGAAGCAGCCTGCTTTTTCCGCATCATGATATTTTGAGTTATTTCATCTCGTCCGTCGGATTTACCTTGTATTCCGAGTGCAGTGCGCGCATGCATCACGCACCGACCAGTATTTTTCTCACCATTTCTCTCATTCCGCTTGTGCCGGGAAACGGCATTTATCAAACGATGTATTATTGTGTGCTCAGCGATACTGCCAAAGCACTCGCTGAGGGCGTCAACACCGTGGCAATTTCCGGTGCTCTTGCGCTCGGTATTGTGGTTGTTTCTTCGATATTCCACGCCGTTCGCGTGATTAAACCCAAGCATAGCTTTCTGCTGAGGTAGGAGATATTGAACATATAATCTTGTATTCGGGAAGATTTTGTAGTATACTAGAAAAAATATAATAATGGGCAGAGTATGATGTTTGTAGTGATACATTATATTCTCAATTAAATTGTAGATAAAGATAGTAGTTTACAGCAGTTCCCTGTATTTTCTCGTAGTGGTATAACTAGATGTTAGTTCCTGATATACTGTTTGGTGTTGTAGTTCCCTATATTTTCTCGTAGTGGTATAACAAGTAAAGCGTGTATACCTGCAATGCACCGGTTGTAGTTCCCTGTATTTTCTCGTAGTGGTATAACGCTATTTAGACAATATCTCAGAGATTGTGCGTTGTAGTTCCCTGTATTTTCTCGTAGTGGTATAACTTTTGAATAAACAACGATATGTTTTTGAGTGTTGTAGTTCCCTATATTTTCTCGTAGTGGTATAATTCATTGGTTCTCCAGTTCGCGGATGGCATAGTTGTAGTTCCCTGTATTTTCTCGTAGTGGTATAATCACTTGCCGGACGCATTGCAGAGCGAGCGAGTTGTAGTTCCCTGTATTTTCTCGTAGTGGTATAACAGACAATATCGGGACGCTTGTTTTTGCTGCCTATTCGTTGAAAACTCAATAGATATGCTTTGGAAACAGGCAAAAACGGTACAGATTTCGCACGAGAAGTCTGTACCGTTTTTTTCAAAACTCCATCAATTGTTTGCTGTTTTGCGGCAAATCACACGTTTTTTCTTCGCCAATCAAAAGATCAATCGCATTAAACTGACGTTCCGTGACCACCATCATGCGCACCGCGCCGGATTGGAGATAACAATGTTGCGAAACTCCATCTTTCTTATCCTCTCAGCGGCTTCCGCTTTTCCGGCAGCGAAGCTTCCGAATAATTGCCCAATGCATCAACAGTGTACTTTTTGAGACAGGAAAGTGTTTTTCCGCCCAAACTCGGCTGTTCATAGCCGTTATCATGTGTAATGATAAATAGAGCATTGGTAGCAATATTCAGCCCTTTAAAATAATAAAGGCCTGTTTTCCTTACAATTTCTTCCTGTCTGGAAGATCCTTTCTTTGTCTTTAATTTAATTCCTCTTCGACTTTCAATGTAGAGCAAGTCGTTCGGATACATCGAGAATAAAAAGTCTCTATCATCCATTTCTTTCCAATCTTTAGGCAATTTTTTCTGAACTACCGCTTTGTTGGGCAGCTCATCTTTAACCACATCAGCGGTATAAATCGGCACGTAATAGTATCCGTCATCTTCAATGTAAAAGACATCTACACGAATCATACTGCCGTTATCCGCATTGCCGCCGCCGACTGGCACCGTAATCGTTTTCTTTTCATAAATCTTCACTTTTTTTACAAGCGGACCGCGCGTTCCGTCACGCTTCGGCTTGTAAAACGGTTCAGCAAACGCCTTTTCTGCATTGCCGTCAAATTCTTCTAACCGCTTTTTCAGTGCCTCGTACAACAGACGGTCACTCTCCGGCGCATAATATCCCTCAATTTCGCCAGTCTTTTTATTCAGGCTCAAACTAGTCAAAGGTTTTTTAGAAATACTGCCGCCAGGCTTCTTTGCGCTCCGAATCGTTGCTTCATGTGCAGCGCCGCTGATTTTATGTGTCTGCTTACGCGAAACAAATACCGGCTTGATTTCTTCCTCCGAATCGTAGGTTGCGAGATGCAGCCGCGCAATCTCCTCAGCAGGGTTATCACTCAGCCGCGCTTCCAACTCCTGACGGAAACGCTCCCACGGCGCGGGGAATCTCGGAGAATATTTTGCATCATATGCTTCTCGCGTCATCAATTCACCGGTTTCTGTATCCAGATAACCTTCTTTTGTTTTGCGGATGCATTCCCGATGCTTCGTATACTGTGTAACCTTCTGGATCATGCCCGGTGATACGCAGGCAACAACAGCCGCATCCACAGCATGATGCAAATCGCCGTCTTCACGAATCTTTTGAATCCCTAGTCTTTTTCGAACATGGGCTGTTATTGCACCGTTTACCGCCTGTGTTCGTCTTTTTTTATCGTATTTTCCCGTCTCTGCAAATTGCAGATGGTCATTGATAAGGTTATACATGACACGAGCGATATACTGTGTATCAACCAAATTGCGCTGCTTAAAGCCGTTTTTCTGTTCTTCCGACAGCGCTTGTGTCAAAAGATTCCGCTTCTTTTTCCAATTGTGTACCTGTGTATTGACGAGTGTTTCAAATCTCTGCCAACGCGCAGGGTCACTCTTAAAGTAGTCAGCCGGAATCCGATTACCCTTTTGCCGATTTTCTGGAGAACGAACAAGCACTTTGTTTGTATAACTATCATCAAAAGAGATGCTGTACGGAATAATGTGGTCAACATCAACATATCCCGCTTCAAACAACCGCGTTATATCAAGATTTTGACCGGAATACAAGCAAACACCATTTTGATCCTGAAACAGCTTGAACTTGACAATATCTTGTCCTGTCGGTTCAGCGCCTTTTATCTTCTTGATCTGCTGTCTGAGTTCTTCATTTCTCTTTGCATTTGCTTCCTGCTTTTTCGTCATTTGCGTTCGCACATCATATGGTTTTCCCATTTCACGCGCAAGCTCTACCCGCACGACCTCCGGTGCGCCATATTCCCGCACAACCGCATTGATAACACGAATGGTCTGTGATACCGCACGGCGAACGACTGGGTTGTTGATCGGCTCAATATCAAACAAACTGAGTTTGTTTTTCTTGGTTATAGAGCTTTTCTGCTCTCCATAAACCTCTTTGCACGCTTCTGCATATGTCATGCCTTTTTCCAGATGTGGAATCAGTTTCCGCAAAGCCTTGGCAGAAAGATGTGCTGTTTTAGAGGTGGACAATGTCAGTAGTGCCGGAATAAACTCTCGCGGAATATCGAGCTTCTCCAATTGCGCTTTTCGCTTATCATCCGATTTGTAACAGAGCAAAATTCTAGCAATTTTGTCCCTTTGTTCCCATGATACTGTTGAAATCGCATCTTTTTGAACCGTATTTAACGCTTTGCGCATCTCATGATAGAACTTCATATGGCCGAGCTTTTTGCGCTCAACCTTTCCGATTTCATCAGAACCATACCGCAACATATTAAACGATATATCATTTGACAGCTCTAATTTTTTGCGAAGCTGTGCATATGAAGCAGCTGCCGATTTCATAACAAGGTCAATATAAATCTGTTTCTGTTCCCTTGTCAAAGCACAGCTTTCTCCATTGTTCTTTATCAATCTCAGATGGTTAACATCCTGCAAAAGCCGAAAATACTCTGCGGAATAACTACCTTTTGCTGCACGCGGTTCATCTTTTTCAAACGTACAATGTCCGAGCATTTTTTCAATCATATTTCCGCCGTACGGACTTTTTCCACCTGGGCCTTCATCAAAATTGCGCTGACTGCCCCAAATTTCCAGATATGCTTCTTCAAATTCCGATGTCGCATAAGGTACACCTAATGCACGCTGTCGTGAGAAAATCAATCGAATTTCATCTTCTACCATAGACCGTTCAACGGTTGTTCGATAATCATCAGGATGATTATGCGGCACAAAAATTTTTGTACCGTCAGGGTTGTATTCCCAAAATCGATCATCGTTCAGAAGCATTTCGCCGATCGTGCGATACCCATTTTCTTCCATACACTTTTTGTTTTCAGAAATCGCACTCTTCACTTTGCCATTTTCTTTATCCTTGGCTTCTTCTGACTTGCTGTTAGACTTGTATCCTCTGCGCTGTGCCAGATGAATCAACACGCGAACAAATTCTTGCTTTGTCAGCGCACGTTCCAATGCCTGTACACGAAGTTCATAGACAGAAGTTTCAAATTGTAGATGTTCAAACATTTCAGCCATTTCAACGCGGGTCATGATGTCATTCTGTTGAATCAGCTGTTTGATGCGGTCTTTGCGGTGCCGTCTGCGGCGAATGGTACGGCGCTGACCACGCGCTTCTCGTCTTGGCTCAGCCAATGACGCTCCTGTTTTAGGTTGTTCCGCTTTATCAAAAATTCGGACACCTAAACGCTCAATTTTAATCGGTTCGCCATCAATATTATTTTCAAGCACCGCCCATCCGACAGATGCAATGCCAATATCAAGTCCTAAAGTATAACGTAATGACAAAGAACTTCCCCCTCTACTTTTTTATTTAGATACAAGAATACCCCAGCACGTTTGACGGCTGGGGCAGAGCTTGTGGTGTACTACCTTATTGCAGTAACCTGTATTTTCTCGTAGTGGTATAAGAAAAACATCTGCATTCTCTCGTAGTGATATAAGATAGTATACTTATAATACCATATTGCTGCAAAAAAATCAAGCTGTCTTACCTTATCATGAATAGCAGCCGCAAGCATCTGGCACAGCAAATGGAAGCACAGTTCTTCCTAACATCCCCAGAAAGCAAAAAAGCAGCCGCCCAACTTCCCATGGATTCCTCCACGAAACAGTTGATTCAGCTGCTAAAAAGTTCACCGGAGATCGCAGATCCGCTTCTGCAAATGTCTCACATTTTGAAAGGCAACAAATAGGAATCACTCCTGTTTGTTCCCAAATGTTCCCACGAACGAAACCTCATTTATTAAGCGGCTTCAAAAGTACCAAAAAAGCCTGATTTCGCAAGAAATCAGGCTTCTAATGGAGCTGCTAGGCAGATTTGAACTGCCGACCTCATCCTTACCAA
>AUXO011417611.1_pt1 | contig 12091 bp, 9 predicted proteins | sample 768731 | NCBI WGS metagenome assembly AUXO01 (sample SAMN02715735, study PRJNA202380) | gut metagenome | biome: sheep rumen | host: Ovis aries | place: New Zealand: Palmerston North | reverse complement strand
ACTCTTCTAACATTGGTCCCTCTTCTTTTCCTTCTAAAAACATATCAATAACAAATATTATTGCACCAACTACAATAAATGAATCAGCTAAATTAAATATTGGAAAATCGTAATTAAAAATTCTAAAAGCTAAAAAGTCAATTACTTTATGATAAACTATTCTATCTATCATATTTCCAATTATTCCACCTATTATAAAACCATAACTTATAATATTAAGTTTACTATCCCGTTTTTCTTTAAAAGCACAATATATGAGAAAGAATAAAAATACAAAACTCAAAATAATAAGTAAAATTATTTTTCCCTCCAAAATAGACCATGCAGCACCAGTGTTTTCTGTATGTGTTAACCTAAAGAAATTACCTATTACTTTAATAAATGTATCTTTAGCAACTAAATTTTTAATAACTAGTTTTGATATTAAATCGGCTATAACTACTATTATACTAATAATTATTATTTTAACGTTTTTTTTCATATTACCACCTTAATTCATCTTTTTTATACTATTAATAATTATTTGAAGTTCATTTAATCTTTTTTCAACCTTTCCCATAACCTCTATAACATCACCTCTTTGAATATTGTTATAAAGATTATATGTTTTAGGAAAGCAAATATAATCAAGCATACTATCCTGATCACTGCATGTAAAGAAGGCCATATTATCCCCTTTAGAAGTTTTTATAACTTTAACTCTTTCAACTAAAACTATAGTCTTAATATTTTTATCAAAATATTTACTTATATCTTTTAAATCAATACAATCTTTTACATCTTTTTTATATTTTGCAACAGGATGATTAGTTAAATAAAAACCAAATACTTCTTTTTCTTTTTGTAACAAATAATCATTATCAAACTCTTCTTTTATTTCTATTTCAGGTTTAATAACAAGAGATGGATCTAAATCTTTTGTTAGAATTCCATAGTTAATTAATTCATCTAAGTTATATATAAGTGTTTTTCTATTATATCCAAATTCTTTAAAAGCTTGAGCAAAGATAAGTGATTCTATTGTTGACTCAGTAACTCCTTCAATAACAAGTCTACTAAAAGCATCAAATATGTCTGTAAACTTCCCCTTTTCTCTAGCATTTATTATTTTTTGAGTATGAGCCATTCCCACCGATTTTATATTTGTAAATGGATAATAAATTTTATTATTAACTACTTTATATGTTTTATCACTATAATTAATACTTGGTAAAGAAATAATTAAATTATTACTTCTTGCATCTAATATATATTCTTTTGTTTTTGTTTCACTACCAATAACATTATTTAAAATATTACTATAAAATATTTCTTTGTAATGTACTTTAAAATAAGCAAGTTTATAAGCAATTATGGAATAAACAACTGAATGTGATCTATTAAAACCATAACCCGCAAAATTAAGTATTAAATCAAATATTTTTTCACTGAGTTCCCTACTATGTCCCTTTTTAATACTTTTATTTACAAATTTATCTTTTTCATTTTTTAATAAATCTACTTTCTTTTTACTCATAGCTCTTCTTAAGATATCAGCTTCTCCTAATGTATATCCAGCAAAGTTAGAAGCTGCCTGCATTATCTGTTCTTGATAAATAAATATGCCAAAAGTATTTTTTAAGATTGGCTCTAAGCTTTTATCTAAATATGTTATTTCTTCTTCACCATGTTTTCTTTTAATATATGAATCAATATTAACAGCAGGTCCTGGTCTAAATAAAGCAATAGCTGAAAATATATCTTCAAAAGTAGTAGGCTTTAGTCTTCTTAAAAAGTTTCTCATACCATTTGATTCAAATTGAAATATTCCCATTGTATCTGCTCTTGTAAAAATATCTAATACTTCTTTATCATCAAGAGGTATTTTATTAAAATTAATATCTATGTCATACACTTCTTTTATATCATTTATTATATGTTCTAAAATACTTAAATTTTTAAGCCCTAAAAAGTCCATCTTTAAAAGTCCTAATTCTTCTAAATATTCCATTGAATAACAAGATAAATACATTGAATCATTAAGAGTAAGTGGTATTACTTCATCAAGTGGTTTTTGACACATAATAATACCTGCTGCATGTGAAGAAATATGCCTTGGAAAGCCTTCTAGTTTTATTGAAATTCTAAATAAGTTTTTTAAAGCAACATCATTTTCAATCATTGTTTTAAAATTACTATTAGTTTTATAAATATCTTTTAAACTATCTTTAAAAAAGTTAGGTATTAATTTATTTAATGAATCAACTTTATAATTTGGAATATTAAGTATTCTAGCAACATCTCTTAATACTTGTTTAGCTCCAAGTGTTCCAAATGTAACTATTCCAGCTACATTACCTTTTCCATATTTGTCTTGTACATATTTAATTACTTTGTCACGTTCTTCATCTGGAAAATCTGTATCAATATCAGGCATACCATGTCTTTCTGGATTTAAAAATCTTTCAAAAAGTAAATCGTATTTTAAAGGATCAATTTCTGTTATTCCAAGACAATAAGAGACTAAACTACCAGCGGCACTACCCCTTCCAGGTCCAACTAAAATACCACTATTTTTAGCAAATTTAATAAAGTCATAAACAACTAAAAAGTAATTACAAAAACCCATCTTATTAATAATATTTAATTCGTAAGAAAGTCTTTCTTGATAATTATCCGGTATCTCTCCACCAAGTCTTCTTTTAAGTCCAGCTTTACATAGTTCAAATAAATAAACTTCTGCCCCTTCTTCTTTATAAATTGGAAGTAATAGTTCACTTTTTGGAAATTCTAAATTACAATTTAAAGCTATCTTATCTCCATTTATTACTCCATCATTATCAGTTAAACTATAAATATTATCATAATCAAGTTCTTTTCCTAAAACATCATATGAAGCATCATCACTTATAGTTTTACCATCACGAATTAAATATAAGTAATTTAAATATTTACTATCAGAATTTTTTAAGTATAAACATTCTTTAAAATAAACAATATTATGAGTTATAATACTAGCTTCCATTTCTTCTTTTTTATTACTATAACCAATATATAATTCTTCATAAATAGAACTCAATTTTTCAAAGCTATCTTTATTTTCAAACCATAATACTGAAATTAAATTACTATTATATTTTTTTAAATCATCTTCTACTATTATTCTTTCATTCTGTAAAGTACAAAGCTTAATTAAATTTTTATATCCTTCATAGTTTTTACAATATAAATTTATTTTAAAATCACGTGTTTTTATTTCTAAACCAATAACAGGTTTAATATTATTATTAATACATTTTTTATAGAATTCCATAACTCCATACATATTGTTGTCACAAAGCGTGCATATATCATTATTAAGTGATTTAGAATAATTAATTATATCATCTATTTTAAGCATACTAGAAAGAAGTGAATAATTACTCTTAACATTTAAATTAATCATATATACCACTCCTTTCTTGCTACAATTATTTTACCACAAAATTATATAAAAAACTAAACTATTATTTTATTTGTATAAGCAAAAAATCAAGCAGTATAAACTGCTTGATTAAACTATTTATTATTCATCACTTTTTTCATCTGAAGATGAACTACTATCTGTTGTTGGAGTAGTAGGATTCGTTGTTGTTGTTTCACTTCCTGTATCAGTATTATTAGTCTTATCAGTTGTATCAGTCGAATCAGTTGTTGTCTTTTTATCCTTACTATCATCGTCTGTTGTAGTACTTTTTTTCTTAGTAGTTGTATCATCATCTTCTTTAACTGTTTTATTACTTGATAAAACAAGTTTTACTGACCCAGATAATTTATCAACTCTCTTACTAGCAGGAGCACTTTGACTAACAACAGTACCAGTCTTACCTTCAAATGTTACTTTTACACCATATCTATTAGCAAGTGCTTGAGCTTGTGCTTGAGTTAAACCTGTAAAATTAGGAACAAGTGTATAATTATAACTCTTACGATATGGTCCATATCCAACTATTTCTTTTTCATAATCTTCTTCTATAGAGAAACTAAATGATTTATAATCATCATGAGTCTTAGCCCCTAAATTAACTTTCATAGCTTCAATAATATCTTTTTGACTATCTTTATTAGGTATATAATCCCAAAGAATCATACCAGCTCTTTCATCAAAAATCATTTGTCCACTACCTTGTAAGAATAATTGTTGAATATTAACTATATCTCCATCATCTTTAGCTAAATCATTATTAAGTAAATCTTCTAAAACACTATAGAATGATAAAATTTGATCAGTAGTAAAGTTAGTATCAAAGTTATTAGAAATAGTATCAAGTACTTTTAAAAATTTACTTGCACTTCTTATTTTTCTAACTTTATTTAACATAGCAGAAATAACTAATTGTTGATTTTGTCCTCTTCCTAAATCTCCATTAGCAAGTTGTTTTCTATTTCTTGAAAGAACAAGTGCACCTTCACCATCTAGATGTTGTTCTCCTTTTTTAATACATACAACTTCTTCACGATTAGAGTTATCTGTACAAAGATCAGCAGGAACATCTACATCAATTCCTCCTAAAGCATTAACTAAGCTAACTAATCCTTTGAAGTTGATCTTTGCATAATAATCAATATGAACATCAAAATAATCTTCAATAGTTGACATCATACAATCAGTACCATAAGCAGCAGCATGAGTAATTTTATTTTCTGGTTTTCCACTCCAACATGAAATTGGTACATAACTATCCCTTGGAATACTAAGCATAGTAGCATTCAAAGTTTTTGGATTAAATGTAATAAGTATTAATGAATCTCCATTAGCAACAGTATTTTTATCAAGACCTTCTTGAGGTGAATCAACACCCATTAAAAGAATTGTAAATGGTTCAGTAACACTTTTTCCACGAGAAGAAGATTCTCTCTTACTAGTTGAAGATTTTTTAACTTTTTTCTCTTTTGAAATTATAACTTTAGTTTCAGAATCAATATTTGCATATGCTTCAATACCATTAAATATTGAATGATAATCAGCAGTAATAAATAATGCATCTAAATCTCCAGAATATAAATCACTCATCATTTCAGTATAGTTATCATATTCTACAATCTCATTTTCATCTTCTAAATTATTCTCTTTTATTATCTCTCTTGGAATAACATAGCCATCAACAGAATTTTTATCTTCCAAAATACCTATAACAAAATCACTTACATCTTTGATGTTATCACAATCACTATCAGAAAGTACTACTAAACTAGATTTATATGTAACATACTCTTTATTAAAACTATCTACATATCCATAAAAGAAGAATATTAATCCTCCAACTAAACCAGTTATTAATAAATATAATATTGTAGAAACATATACACCCTTTTTCTTAATATTTCTTTTTAGTAACTTCTGTTTTTTTAACTTTTTTCTAGCAACAATAAATATTATTAAATAAAATACTGCGATTGCCCCAATACCTAAATAAATATATTTAACAATATTTCCACCCATAGCTCTTATTTTTATTAAGTTATATATAGCAAAAGCACCAGTAGCTAAAGCAAGTATTAGTAAAAAGGATAAAACTATTTTACCTTTTGGTTTTACTATTTTTTCTTCCATTTTCTTATTTTCTTTTTTCATAGTTCCTCCTTTTTATTTAAATTCTACTATAGATAATTTTTTATCTTCATGAATAAGTGTAATAGTTGCTTTATCTTGATAACCATCACCATTTGCATTCGTATATTTCCAAGATAAATTAACGGCAAAAGCTTTATCATCTGACTGTCCATTAAAAGTATAAGTAACAGTATCTATTTTATTTACAGTAACACTTGCCACACTAGGTAAAGCTTGAGTTCTATTTCCATATAAATTACTTTCAACATACTTATACATGGTATCTTGTGCTTTTTCTAAAAAGTCTTCTACTTCTCCACTATGAACAAATTCAACCCCACCAACATCCGTTTTAGCAAGTTTATCTTCAAGTGAATAGAAATCAATCACAAATAATTTACTTATACTCTCAGCATATTTTTCATAATCAATATTTTTACCAGTTAAAATTTTCTCTAAATTCTTATACTCTTGTTGATAAACTTCTGATTTAGAATCTTTTAGTTTATATCCATACTCACTAATTTCACTTAGTACTTTTACTTTTTTAACTTTTTTTACATTAAAGAACTTTAAGTATAAAAATATTGCTACTCCAACTATTAATATTATTAGTATCAAAATCAATGTACGCTTAACACCCTTTTTTAACTTCATAATATCCTCCTACTATTTACTTTTACCATTTTCTTCTATTTTTTTAATCATATTGAAAACAATTACATCATTAGAAACATCCAATAATTCATCAGCTTTACTTGTTTGTTCTTCTATATAATTAGCCTCGATTGCTTCTTCGCTAAGAGCCAAATACTCACCTTTTTGAGCATTATAATATACTTTATTAGTAACCCAATTACCATTAGGGAAAACTACTAAATTGTCAGATTTAATATTAAAAATATCATGTCCTAAAGCATACTTATTTTTAAATCCTAACATATTACCAAGTGTTGGCATAGCATCATACATTCCCATTGTATCTTTTACTTCAAAATTATATTTTTTATCTTTTGTCCAAATAATAAATGGAACTTTCCTATTTAATTCATATTGATAAGAATCAAATTGAGTATAATTTGGATCATCCTCATCTAATACATCATCGTTTTCTTTATCATAATTATATAGTCTTACATAATCATCTTTTGAAAGTCTAGCATCATGATCACCATAAATTACGATAACTGTATTATCAAGTAATCCTTTATCATCTAATTCTTGTATAAACTCACCCATTGCTTGATCAGCATAATGAACTGATTTAAAATAATTACCTAATTTTGTATCTTCCATATAAGGATATTCTTTTTCAACAGAATTACCATTTTCATCAGTTTCTTGTACTTTTAAACTAACACTATATTCTCCATACTTTGTTGTTTCAGAGAAAGGTGTATGATTAGTTAAAGTAATTAAAACACCATAGAAATTTTTATGTTCCTTGCTTATTTGTTCAATATACTCAGTAGATTGTTTAAAGAAATCTTTATCGCTAATACCAAGACCAATACTATTTTCCTTAGTTACATTATAATCAACTTTACTATAGAATCTATCAAAACCAAAATTTTGATGCATTACACGTCTATTCCAGAAATCAGCAGTATTACCATGCATACTAAATGTATAATATCCCATATCTTTTAATAGTGATGGCATAGCTACATATTTTCTATCTGAATATGAAACGAAAGCAGTACCACTCTTAGTTGGCATTAATGAAGTATTAAAAGTAAGTTCAGCATCACTACTTGTTCCAACACTAACTTGTGAATAATAATTTGAAAAATAAATTCCTTCACTAGCAAGCTTTTTAAAGTTAGGAGCAACATCTACTCCATTAAATTGAGTATTAAGAGTAAATGTTTGTAAACTTTCTGCATGAATAACTAATACATTTTTTCCCTTAAATATATTAGTATATTCATTTTCACCATCATAATTATTTCTATTTTCATAATACTCTTTTACACTTTTTAAAGCTTTGTCATAACCAAACATTGAATTAATCTTCGGTTGTAAACTAGTAACACCATCATTAAGCTGATATATATAAATACCAAATTTTTGAACAATATACTCTTTATTCCATTGTTTTACAAAACGACTTATTTCTAGACCAGATAATGTTAAACAAAAACAAGCAAGCATACACAAACTAGTTATTAATGTTTTAAAAAACTTAGTCTTTCCTGTTTTCTTTATAGTTAGTTTATATTTATACTTCTTCCTAGTCATAATAAGGTATACATAAAATGCTATCATCGGTATTAAATATACTAAATCTTTTATTTGTAATACATTTTGAACAACTGCATCACCAACAGGAGCAATAAACTGTGTAAGTGACAACATAGAAAAACTTGCAAATGAAGTATAATATGTATAATAAATTGAATTAGCTGTACATATTACTGTAAATATAAATGTAAGTATAGCTAAATAAAGTACTTGAAATTTATTTCTTTTAATTAAATAATGAAATGAACCTAATAAAACTAAAACCACTAAATCAGCCAAAACTGGTTTCAATGATAATATACTTGTCTCATTTGGCATACACATAAAACGAAGAGCTGTTGAATTAATTAAGTTAATAATTATATATAAAACAAAAACTCTATTATCATTAAAATACTTTTTAACAAGATGATCTCTCTTTACTACTTTATATTTTTCAATAAGCTTATCTTTTAAACTCTTTATCTTATTCATTTCACACCTCGCTTATTATCAATTATAACACCTATCATTATATTTTTCAATGTAACCACTCAAAAATATAAAATCGAAAGTTATGATATCATAACAGTACCTAAAAATCAATTTTGCTAAGCATCTATATATGTAAACAAATGTAAACAAAAAAAGTAAATGAACAAAGTCACTTACCTTCTAAAGACTATTTTCTACCAATTTTATTTTCAAAATATTTATCATTTTCCATATCAAAATTTTCTTGAACTACACTATCAACTAAATCATGTCTATTAACAGGTATTCCAAAAAGATCAGCTGGCAAAAAGATATCAGGTTCTTTAGCTATTTTATCGATATTTTCTTTAGCTTTCTCTCCATAATCACCTTTTAAAGTTAAACTATTAATATTACTACTAAATAATAAACTAGCTACCATAGAAAGACCTTCTACACTTCTTACATCATTATATTGACCAGTAGTAATCATTTTATCAAGTGCACTAATACAATAAACTTCAGAACTTAAAATATATTTATTCTCATCAACTCTATTAATAACACTAATATAATCATAAATTTTAACAAGTAATTTAGCTATTTCATTTGCAGTTCTTCCAGTATACATTTCACTATCTCTAGTTAGTTTAGCTGTAATACTAGCTACTCCAATTAAACAATAATTCTTCTGAGGTGTTTTAGCACTTAATTTATCTGCTGTATAAGAAAAATTAAACATTCTATTTACTAAACCCTCTAAGTTTTCATGACAATTTGTTTTTGCCATTTTCTTATATTGTTTCAAAATATATTCCATATCTTGAATAGTACAATCCCCAATATTTAACATTTTTACAAAATTTGTAAACTTTTCTCCCATAAATATCACTCCTCTACTTCTTTATTTTTATTGAAACTAAATTTTTCTTTAAACATAGATGAATAGTCATTATATATTAATGTTAATAACTGTTTGAACATCTCTTTCGCAACTTCATCTATTTCTTTGCTATCTTTTATTATCTTAATTACTCCCATTATACCTTTCTTCTTAAGATCTAAAAGAGTATATATATTATTACTTTCCAGTATTTTAAAAAGTTCTGAAACACATATCATTCTTTTTTCAAAACTATATTCATCTAACCACTTAATCATAATATTTTTAAGTACTAAACTATCTTTATTTAAATCACTAGATACAAAATGATTATCCTCAACTTCCCAAGTTAAAGCGTCATGACCAAGTATTCCCTTACTAGATGATTTTATAACTTTATCATTACTATTATTTAATAAAACTCCAACAATACTACAATTAGGTATTAAATGAACATATCTTGATTTAATTCTTTTAAACTTTCTAGAATTAATTTCTTCTTCTAAAAAACCAGGTCCATCATTACTATATATTTTTATAATCTTATTTCTAATATAAAAATTACAATACATAGCCGCAACAACAGCTAAATTACCACCTTTAGAATGGCCACCAACTATTATTTTTTTATCTTTTAACTTTATACTTTTATTTAAATAACTAATCGCATCAAGTTGTGCTGGTATAGGAAACATATATGATAATTCCAAATCTTCTTTCCAACCACTAACAACTTCATCAGTTCCTTCAAAAGAAACATATATAAGATCATCACTAATTTTAATACAAAGAGCTGAAAATTGTTCATCACTACTATCAAAATATATATAGTTATAAAGAACTAGTTCTTGATATCTCTTATAATCTTTAATAAAACTAAATAATTTAATAGCGCTCTTAATAGAAAAAATATTATTATTTAAATCTTTCTTACTATATCTTGTAAAATAAATATCAGCTGCTTCTTTTAATGTTATACCCATTCTTCCTTTTGAAACTATACCATCAAATTTTATATAAGAAAGAACTGATAAAATCACATTATCTACATCATTAAACTTTTCTTCTTTAAAACTTAAATTTCCATACTTTGAAACATACTTAAATAACGAATTCATCTCTTCACCCTATATTCCATTTTATCATATTGCTTATATAAATATTGAACACCATTTTCAAGTCTAAAATAATGTACAACATAAAACAGTTCAAATATAATTAAAACAAAGAATATTACAAAAAATATTGGAAATAAGAAACTTAATTCTAAAAATAAAATCATAAATACTGTATAAAACAATGTAACTAGTAAATGAATAAGTCTTTCATGTTGAAAAAACTGTATTTTTATAAGATGTGAACTCATAAGTTTTTTATAATCAATATTATCTTTTTCTAATTTTTCATCTATTTCTTTTATGTAATCATATAAATATTTTTTCATAAGTATCTCCTATTATATATAGTATAGTTTAATTATTTTATTTTTTCAATATCAAGCTAATACTACATCACCATAGTTTTTAGAAATATAATTACTTAAATCAAAAATAATTTTTATATTAACATCATATTTATCTATTTTAATTTTTAAAATAAATATATCATCAAATACTCTCATAATTTTAAAATTAGAATTATTCTTTATTTTTGTATCTATTATAGTGTTTTCTTTGTACACCACATCATCAAATAAGTATTTTCCAAAATCTATAAATTTATGTGGAAAGTTAATTATTTTATCATAGTTTACTTCGGCCATAAATGATAAAGTATATTCTTCTTCTAAAGCTGATATATTAAATTTTAAGCATTCTTTTCGAATGTTATTATTTGTGATATAAGAACTTTTTTGAATATCTATTTTTTCATTTGCTAGTAAAACTCCACTTTTTCTAAACATTATACATCACCAATACTATAATAACAAACAAAAGAACATTTTAGCAATGTTCTTTATATTATCTCAAATATTGTTTGGCAGTACCAAGTTCTGGGTAATCTTCAACTACTTGGTAATATAATTCAGTAGTTAAATTTGTCCAAGCATCAGGCACTTCGTAATTATATCTTTCACTCATTGAAGAAATAATTGAGATCGGATCACTTGCTCCTAACGACTCACGATATTTGATGTGTTCATACATACAGTTAAGTGACATATACATTCCAAATTCAGGTGTTTGATAAATACAATATGTGTCATTACTTCCAGGTAATTTTATACCACCATAGTTATTGTCAAAAATACAAAGTGGTGAATTTCCATGACCAGTTTCATTTCTGAATATTGCAAGTGAAACAGCAGTTTCATCTGCAGTCATTCCCATATCATTACAGAAATCAATTAATATTTTTTCTTGTTCTGCTCTTTGTTCAAACATTTTACTTTGTTCATATGGATCAGTTTGAGCATGTTCATAATAAGTATATCTATTTTCAACTAAATCTCTATCACAATAAATAGATAATTTTTCATCTTCTATTGCTTTAGTAAATAAAGTTTCAATCATACCCTCACCTAAATTATCATATTCTTCTTCAATAGTACGATAATTATCACATAAGATTTTAACTGTTTCGTCATATGAATATCCAGTTAATTCGCTATATTTGTTTACGAACTCATCTAAATATACAACACTTTTTCCAGTAAGTTCAGCTAAAAATCTAACTTTTTCATATTCATCAATAACTACTGTTTTAGTATCATCAGTACTACTAACATCAGTCATATCAAAATGTTGAGAAGTAGTGTCTTCTTCTTTTCCTCTTTTTCCTTTTCCAGTAAGTGATCCACATAAAATCATACCACCAACTACTGCTAAAGCAGAAGCACCAGCAAGTATTTTTAATTTTAAATCACTATTTTTTTTATTTGCTTCCATGTTTATAATCTCCCCCTTTAAACATTGCTAGGAAATTATAACATATTTTTC